>ERZ779895.1896-NODE-1896-length-20621-cov-2.582855_pt1 | contig 20621 bp, 19 predicted proteins | sample MGYA00511093_ERZ779895 | MGnify/ENA primary metagenome ERZ779895 (study PRJEB29588, sample SAMEA2142970) | human gut metagenome | biome: human gut; feature: human-associated habitat; material: faeces | place: Denmark | collected 2008/2010 ... | reverse complement strand
GCCCAGACTTTAAAACAGTATTGAAGCCAGCTGCTTATGGTGTGCGGCGCTGTTGTTCACCTACCGGGGCGCGGTGCAGGGAACCGGAAATACGAAGATCCCGATGATGGGCGGATTTTTGGAGCTTCTCATGCGTGTTTTTGCAGCACTTTGCTTAAGCCGTATCTGGGGCTTTCCGGGACTGGCAATGGCCTATCCGCTGGCGTGGATATTTGCGGCACTGTTAAACATGTGGTATTATCGAAAGCTAGACAAAAATGATTTTCAGTGTACCAGAACTTCATCAATATGAAGAAGAATATGTTCCATGAGATAGAGGAGGACGAGTTGCTCGTCCTCCTTTGTCATGTCGGAAATCGGCTGCAGGAGAGTGATGTGGAGAATTGAGGTATCCAGAGAGCTTTCCGTAACTGCAAAGGCACAGAGACATTCTTTGCCAAATACGGAAACCTGCGCCTGAATATCACCGGTCATAACTTGGTCATAGGAGCTTTTCAGGCGATCCAGAATATCAAAAATCGCATAGACGGTCATACGCCGCGGACAGCCTAGATCCTGTTTGAGCGTGAACATGAGAGAGCCCTCCTATTACATTTTTCAATGAAAACTGGCGTTTTTTGCTTTTTTCAATGCTGCAGACTTACAGCGGACGCAGCGTGCCTATTATTTCGGCAAACACATTGCTGGAGATATCAATATTTTCTTCGGATGTGCTTGCACCGACGATATAGGGGACACCGTCGATATCAGCTGCAGCGAAGATAGAAATATCGGAATCGTGAGAAACGATCCGAAATTGCCAGATAATATCGTCTTCGCGGTTTTCTGTCATGATCTCTGAAAGGGAAGCGCCGGAGACATCTTCCCAGATGCCGGAAAGGTAAGCAATACATTCGTCTGCGTTTTTTCCGGCAGAAAGTCCCTGCTCCACCTCAATATATTCCTCTTCGTTGGAGGAAAGGAAAAGAAGGAGGGCGGTTCCGCTGTTGCCGTTTGGAAGCGTAAAGCTGCTGCGTCTTGTGCTGCTGATCTGAGTGGAATCCGTGATGCATTGGATGCCTGCAGCGGTGTCGCAATAGCGCTCGTAGGTAATATCCACAGGACCATTTATACGAAAGGATGTCAGACTGTTGTAAATCTGTGTGTGGTCTGTTTCGGAATCCTTTGGATAGGAGCCGACGAGCAGATATGCGCCAAAGTCATTCCTTCCTTCTACTGCAAGCAGTACATGCTGCAGGGTGGTCTGGCTGGAATCTGTTCCCTGGAAGAAAATCTGGTAAGCGGACTGTCCGCCGAAGTCGTCCGGTCCTGCGGTCAGAATCATGGCGTCGGTAAGACCGTAGCCCTCTGCGTAGGAGGAAACAATATCCTCCCGGTAGTTTTCGATGTCGGCAAGGGAATAGATCGGAACAATTGTAGCCCAGTTGAAGCTGGTTTCGATCCGGCAGTTTCTGGCATTGTTGGTAAAAGTAAAACCATCATCTGAAACGCTATACTCTGCCGGAACGTTGATGGTAGCATTTAAAATTCCGAGATCATAGGTGACAACTTCTGTACCGGTGCTGTCGTTTGAATCGCCGGAAGAAGGATCGTCCGGTGTGTCTGAATCCTGTCCGGGCGGGGTTTGAGAGGGCGTCGGCGTATCCGAACCGGGAGGTGCAGATGCAGAAGAAGGATTCATGGACGAAGCAGAGTTTGTGTAGCTGGTATTTTTTCCGGATTTTCCGGAAAGGGGCAAAAAGAGGACGAGGGCGACTACCGCGCCCAAAGCGCCGCCAAGAGCGACTGCCAGAAGCGGATTTTGTTTCAGATGTGCCGACAGGACAGCAAAAAATGTGGCAGGTCGGGAAGACACCGCGCCGGAATATGGCTGCGGTGCGTTTGCCGTTGATCCGGGGGATGGCGATTGTGCCGATGCAGTTGCGACATCCCCGTTCAGCGCGCAGATAAAGGCTTCCATGCTCAGGAAGCGGTCTTCCGTACGGATGCTGAGCGCCTTTAGAATCGCCTGTTCGATGGCAAGGGAAATGGAGATGCCAAGCTCGGAGGGGCGTTTGAGCGTATCGCCGTGAATCCGTTCGATGGAATCCGGTGGAAGAACTCCGGTGATGCAGCGGTAAAGCGTTGCACCCATGGCATAAACGTCTGTCCAGGGTCCCTGATTTCCATGGGAAGAGTATTGCTCCTCCGGGGCATAGCCATGCTTTAGAATAACGGAAACGCTTTTCCCATCACCGGAAGCAAAGCGCGCTGCGCCGAAGTCCAGAAGCCTGCTGTCACCGTCGGCGGTCAGGTAAATGTTGTCTGGGCTGATATCCCGGTGCAAAAGCTGCATGGAGTGGACAGAAACGAGCGCGTTCATAACAGGCAGCAGGATTTTTAATGCTTCTTCGCAGGAAATTTTTTCCCCGTGCGCAGCAAGATAGGCTTTTAGACTGGTGCCGTTCACGTATTCCATGACGAAGTATGCGGTGTTGTTTTCCCGGAAATAGTTCTGGACGGAAACGATATTCGGTGTGTTCTGGAGCTTTGCCAGAATGCGTGCTTCCTCCAGAAAACGTTCCATTCCGGATTGATAATCCTTTTCCTGATGACTGGTCAGAACGACAGTATAGCGGTCGGTATTCCGGGTAGCCATGGCGGAGGGCATATATTCTTTGATGGCGACTTTGATTTCGAGGGTCAGGTCAAAGCCGAGGTAGGTAATGCCGAAGCCACCGATGCCGAGGACTTTGCCGATCAGGTAGCGGCCGTTTACAATTGTGCCCAGGGGAAGGGCGAGATAGGGCTGCTGCTTTGTTTCATCGAACCCGCAGACAGGGCAGACCGTGCCGGGTTCTTTTTCGGAAAAGCAGCCGTAACAGATACGTTCGGGATTCATAATTCCTCACATTCCGCCGCAAAAGCGGCTTTTGATGATAGACAGTTGTAAAATGTTCCGGTGTATTAGGAAAAGGCTGGCGAGATCGCATCGGGACGGCTGATGCAGGTCAGAACGAAAAGCGTTCCATCGATGCTGCGGATGCGTTCCGTATGGCGAAACAGCAGCCCTACGAGCCAGTCTGTCGCGTTGTTGGCTTTTGAAAATTCAATCTGGATTTCCAAAGGTTCAATATAAAAATCTCCGCAGCAGACAAGGCTGCCTTCCCCCGGCAAAAGCACCGGGAGGGAAGTCTCTTTTTGCAGCCGACCATCTGCCATCAGATGGTAAAAGACGGCAGCTTCGGGAAAAGAAAGCGTATCGGAGGAAAGCTCGACCAGCCGTGTTTCAAGGAGAGCCGCACAGGAAAGACCTGTTCTGGCAGAAATCGTATCAGATGCAGTCATAGGTTCTCTCATTTCTGCGCACGTTTTTTGTGCATGCCGGGTTTGTGTCAAGTGCGCGCAGACACAAATCTCGTTTATTCCTTTGCAACGAGAAAACGGTTTGAGGGATCGCAGAGGAAGAACGTATCTCCGGCATAGAGCTTTTCGGGGACGTTCGGGGCGAGCTTTTTCCCATTTCCAAGAAAGGTTCCATAGGAGGAACCGAGGTCGGTCAGGACGAAGCAGCCTTCCCCCGGATTGTAGGAAAGCTGGCAGTGGCGGCTGCTGATGCCGGGCGTGCTCTTTTCATAAACGATGTTGCAGAACGCAGGATCTCTGCCGATGGTAACCTTTCCCTTGAGCAGGTCGAAGCTCTGCCCTGCGTAGTAGCCGGTCATTCCACGCAGGATCGCATGAGCACTGGAGCTGCCTGCCGCACCGGAGTGTACAGGATTGCCGTTTAAGCCGCTTGCTGAGCCATTCGCCAGACCGTCGCCCAGGCTGCTGCTTCGATCTGCCAGGCCGCTGCGGTTATTTGTAACGCTGGCTGCAGCCTTCCTTTCCTTCCAGAAGAAAAACGTGCCCGCTGCGATCAACAGAATGCCGAGTAGGAGCAGCACAGCACTGCCGGGACCGTGGAACAGGGAAAAACCAGAGCCCGAAAACGTGTAGGGAATGCGTTCAACATCCAGGATTTTCGTCAGCTCGTTGATGATGATGGCATAGTTCATGCCAAGGCTCAGCCCGGTATTGGGATCAATGGCGCCTGCAACGTTGATACCGATTACGTTTCCTTTTTCATCGACCAGAGGACCGCCGGAGTTGCCGGGAGCGATGGAAACGTCCATTTGAAATGCCTCATAGGTGGAAAAAGAGGTGGTTGTACGTTTGCTGATGATGCCTCGGGTGATTGTAATATCGTCTATATCGTAGGTGGCAAAATCCTGACGCTGGGAGGAATTGCCGGGATAGCCGAGCGCGTAGGCGGTGTCGCCGATCTTGATGTCGCCGGAGTCGCGCAGCGTCAGGGCAGTCCGTTTATCCGTCGGGGAGGGCAGCTGCAGGATGGCGATATCCTTTTCCTCCTGAGGGGAAAAGTAGACGACCTTGGCTTTTACATAGTCGTTTTCCGCTGCGGAAAAAAAGACATCAATTTCCCCTCCGTAAAGACTGGAATCATAGCGGGGATAGGTATAGGCTTTATTGACGACATGCCCGTTTGTCACGATGTACTGAATCGGCTGTCCGGGCGTGCCGATGGCCCAGCCGGTTCCCATTCCGGCTTCGCTGTTTCCTTCGTTGTCATAGACTGTCGCATAGACCATGACGATACCGTTTCTGGATTCATAGGGATCCTCAGAGGAGCTTTTGGTCAGCCCTGTGATGCCGAAAATGGATGAGACAGCGCCGATCAGGATTAGCACAAGGGCGATCAGCTGTTTAGAAGAGAGTTGTTTGGTTTTCATTCAGTATTCTCCTTTTCCCCGTAATAATGTAAAACGATTGCGGTATAGTTATCCTGTGTGGGAAGTGCGGCTTTTCGGATTGCTGCTTCGAGCGCGCTGCAGCAGTCCTGAACCGGAAGCTCCATCGCCTCGCGGATTTGTTTCAGGGTCAGTGGATCGCTGATTCCGTCGGAGCATAACAGCAGGGTATCGCCCGGAAAAAGGGAAAGTGGAATGTGGGTGCGATCCGGCGTGACCGCCTCCTTCCCGATATATTGGGAAAGTGCGCCTGCCTGAGGGTCAGAAAAAGCTTCCTCGATGGGAAATGCACCGTGAAAGGAACGCAGCAGCAGGTCCTTTTGAAATTCCTGTCGGGTGTTTAATGCATAGAGCTGATGTTCTCGGAGCAGAAAAAGGTCGCTGTCTCCGACGCTCCAGAAGTGCAGTTGATTTCCCAAAATCCAGGCAGCGACAAGGGTGCAGCCGCCGTGGCCGTAAAACTGTTGATAGATCTTCCGGGTGCATGTAAAGATCAGCTCCGATACAGCTTTTGTCTGCGGCTCAGGAAATGGGAAATGGTTTAACAGACAGGATACGGTTTGAATTGCGATCCGTTGTCCTTCCGCCATTCCGCCCATGCCGTCACAGAGAACGGCTAAAATTCCGTCTGTTTCATAGCGGTCTGCCGGAGAAATTCCGAAGGCATCCTGCTGCTGCTCACGCTGCCCGATTCCCTGCAGGTTTGCAATGTCCAGAATAGAGGTCTGTTCCGAAGTCAGAACGGTGGTAACGCAAAGCGACTCCGGTGCTGGTTCGGATGGCTGCTGCTGAGTCTGTACTTTTTTTCGCTTTTTAAAAAAGAACATGGGCTATTCCTCGCTCCACTGAAACTGTTGGCTGCAAAGAGGCAGGAAAAGCAGTCGGCTTTTCCCGACCTCGATGATGTCGTATGCTTTGAGTGGATGAACCATTTCGACCTGTTCATCATTGCAGTAGGTAATGCCGCGTCCCTGCCCGGGCGAAAGGGAAAAGGCATTGTGTTTGGCATCGTAAGTGACCAGTGCATGGCTTTCACGGGATACGGTATCATCGTCTGGCAGGGAAACATCCATCGCGGCAGCCCGGCCGATAAAGTTTCTTCCTGAAACGAGACGGAAATCCGTTCCGCGGTGTGGACCTTCGATGCAGATCAAAAAGCCGACTGCCGGATCAATACCGATTTTCTTTTTCATCACAGCGACTGTTTTGCCGCTGTCGAAGGCTGTCGCAGCTGCTGCAGCAGGATTGCCCGGAAAGGCAGCCACTGTCTTGCCGATATTCGCGGCAGCCATCGTCTTTCCGATCCCTGTATTCTCTTTGCAATACGGACAGCTTTCAAATCTTGCTTCATCATAGAAATGACCATTATCACACTGCTTCATAGAGTCCTCCTTGTTTTCCGAAGGAAAATGCGACTGCATTGAACGCTGTGCTGCGGTTTGCGTCAGGCGGGCATTTTCCGTTTTGCAGTTTTATTGTTACCTTCAGTCTATGCGTCAGGCGGTCATCCGGGTATGTCGTATGCGCGCCAAAACGGCGAAAAATGCGGTTTGGCGCTGGTGCGCCAGGGGAAAATAGGGAGAAGTGTGGATTAGGAATCGATTTGAGTCGGTAATTTGAGAAAAATGCAATTTATCGAATCATACTTTAGTAAATCGTAATTGACTAAACCGTAATTCGATACTATGATGAAAGAAACAGGAGGTACGGCAGAATGTTTATCGGACGGGAAAGAGAGCTGCAGACGCTGGAGCGGCTGTTTTATTCGGATCATTTTGAGTTCGCTGTTATTTACGGCAGACGGCGTGTGGGAAAAACTGCTTTGATCAGTCGTTTTATTCAGGATAAAGATGCGATTTATTTTATGGGTGTTGAAAGCAGTGAAAAACAAAATCTTGAAAACTTGAGCAAAAGTATTATGGAATACAGCAGCGGGATAGAGGCTGAGACGTCCTTTCTTTCTTTTCAGGCGGCACTGGAATATGTGTTCCGACTGGCAGAAAAGAAACGGGTCATTCTGACGATCGATGAATATCCGTATGTGGCGCGCGCTTCCAAAAGCCTTGCTTCCACATTACAGTTGTTGATTGATAAATATAAAGAAGCTTCAAAACTGATGTTGATTCTCTGCGGATCCTCGATGTCCTATATGGAGGATCAGGTTTTGGCATATAAAGCCCCCCTGTACGGACGGCGCACTGCCCAGATGAAAATACAGCCGTTTGATTTTGCGGAAACCTGTCGTTATTGCCAGTATTTCAGCCCGGAAGAAAAAGCCTTGATGTATGGAGTTGCAGGAGGTACGCCACAGTACCTTTTACAGATGAATGATCATCAGAGTGTGGAGGAAAATATTAAAAATACCTTTTTAAATCCGAACTCCGCAATTTATGAAGAACCCTCCAGTCTGCTGAAGCAGGAGGTACGGGAACCTGCTATTTACAATGCAATTATTACAGCGATAGCAACAGGGGCATCCCGGATGGCTGAGATTTCGACGAAAGTAGGGGAAGATTCCAATGTTTGTTCGACCTATGTGAAAAATCTGATTGCACTTGGTATTATTCGTAAGGAAGTTCCTTATGGAGAAAAAACGACGCGCAAAACAATTTATTCGATCGAGGATAATATGTTTCGGTTCTGGTATCGTTTTGTTCCGGAAAATAATTCGATCATCGCCCGTGGCGCGGTGGAACTGGCTTACAGGCGGATTGAGCCGCACTTGTCAGATTATATGGGACATATTTTTGAGGATATCTGTTCGCAGTATCTCTGGGCATTGCTGCTGAAAGGAAAAAGCCCGGTTGATTTTTCGGAGCTGGGACGTTGGTGGGGAACAGATCCGCGTACCAGAAGCCAGACGGAGATCGACATTATGGCAGAGCAGGATCGGCAGGCAGCTTTGTTTGGAGAATGCAAATGGACGAATGAAAAAGTGGATGTTGGTGTGTTGGATACGCTTGTTGAGCGTAGCCATTTGTTTCATTATGATCAGACCTTCCTTTATCTGTTTGCCAAGACCGGTTTCACCCAGGGCTGCATAGAAAAAGCCGAACATCTTGGCAATGTCCGGCTTGTGACGTATTCGGATATTTTAAAAGAGCTGGTTCCTGAGACTTAGGGAAATATAATTTCAGCTCCGGTTACAGGTTTTTGCGCTGCCATTCGATGTAGGACTGGTACAGTCCCATCCGGGATTTTGCACCGACCTTTTCATAAATGGATGTGATATAGCGCTGACAGGTTCTTCGGGAGATGAAAAGGCTGTCGGCGATTTCCTGGATGCTCTTTTCTGTGTTGACGAGTTGGTCAAAAACAGACTGTTCCCGGTCAGTCAGAGAAAATGCCGTGGAAAATGTGGAAAACGGGTCTGCATTGGGAGTGTTCTGTGGATAATCCGGATCGGAGGAAATGTCCGAAACCGTAGAGGCGGACGAATCGTTGCCGAGGGCGGCCTTTGTGTTATGGATCGCGTTCGCTTCGCAAGTTGCCTGCATTTTGTGAGTCATAGTGCCGCCTGTCTCAGTCTGTACGCCCGGCGCATTTAACATGCTATAGGCTGCGATCAAAATGCTTACCGTTGCGAACAGGACAAGAGCCGTGATAATCAGCGTGATGCTGCTGTTCGATGCGATCAGGGAGAGAGACAGGTTTGAGACCAGGGCAGCGCCCGCATTGTTGACAGCACGCCCCATTCCTGCCCAGAGGCGCGGGCAGCGGGTATCTTCGGACAGCGCCAGAAAAGAGGTCGTAAAGAATACGACGAAAAATCCGGAGGACAGGTAAAAGACGATCAGTCCGATCAGGAAAGAACCGCCAAGCTGCAGGATTGCGACGCTGAGCGTGGAAAGCATCATAATGCAGTACATGATGAGATTCATGAAACGTCTGTTATGGAGGTCAAACAAAAATCCGGCAGCAAGTCCGCTGCAGGCGAGCAGGATACGAGGCCACTGACCGATATCCATGGTTCCGTCTGCGTGTCCCAGTGTAACGGTGTTGTCCAGTGTACTGAAAATACAGGTCATAAAAATGACGAGAAAGATCAGCAAAACGAGCTGCGGCAGGGCACCGGAGGCAGATGGAGCAGGGAGCTTATGCTGTGGGTCGGTGCTGCCGGAAGAGACGCAAGCTGACGTGTCTGACATATGTGGACAGGGATTTGTCACATCGGACACCTGAGGGCTGGAATTTGCAGTGTCCGGCATCTGGGAGCTGCGGCTTGCCTTCCGGTGCTGAAACCGGAACAGGAAAAATACGATAAAAAGTAACGCGGCGCAAAGCAGCAGCTGTTCTGCCAGGGCAGAAGAAATCAGACTGTTGTTTAGAAATTGCAGCAGGATAGCAAACCCATAGGAAATGCCAACCATGCGTGCGAAATATTTTTTGTCAGAAATTTCACAAAGAAAATGGTAATGCACTGCGCTGCCGAGGATGCCGAGAACCAGAAACAGAAGCATTCCGACGGCAGTCAGAAGACCGGGCGGAACAGGACTGCCAAGGATTACAAAGCAGACGATTGCCAGCATTGTAAGTGTGAAAAACACAGCGCTGTGCAGGCGATCGCGAAAAAACCGAAACAGCAGAGGATAGAGGCAAAAGCCGATCGCACTGATACCGAGCGCATAATTCTGGACGTTCACCGTCCGGGCGCTGGAGGCGTTTTGAGCGATCTGGTTGACATAGAAATACTCTGTGCTCAAAAAGAGAAATGTAAAAACCGCCAGCATGGAAATGGCGCGGAGGGATGAAGGTTTTGTAAGTTCCTGTTTCATAAAGGGGAAAGCTCCATTCGTATCGTTCACGAGTGTCGGTTGACAGCTCTTTAAAAGGGAAAATGCTGTAAACCTTGAATCGGACTTCTTTTTCGTTGCATAATTCATTATATAAAATTTGAAAAAACAGTGCAATCGCTTCGCCGCAGAGAACTGAGAAAAGGGGTAACGGGAAAGAAAATAAAAAACAACATCATAAATTTTAAAGGGGAGAGTAAAAGGTAGTTATCACAGTCTTTTCCACTTGACACACTGGAAAAAACCGATATAATAAATTGAAAATGGTTTTTAATTTCAAAATGAACCGCTGCGGTTCATAGGGAAAGAAGATTGAAAAATAAAATTTTTCAATCGCGGGATTTGTGTCTGTGCGCACTTGACACAAACTCGGCATGCACAAAAAGCGTGCGCAGAAATGGGAGAGAAATGGCAGAACGTGTCAGATATAGAACGAAGCAACAGGAGCTGATCCGAGATTGTCTGGAAAAACACAGCGACCGGTTTGTGACGGCGGAACAGTGTATGGACTGTCTCAAAGCCGAAGGAATTCACGTTGGACAGACGACGGTTTATCGGGCTCTCGACCGTCTCACAGAGGAGAACGCCGTGATCAAAATTCCGGCAGTGGACGGCGCAGGCGCGCAGTACCGCTATATCGGAGAATTGAGGCCGGGCAGCCCGGGGCGGCTTGTCTGCCTGCAGTGCGGGAAGATCATTCCTCTGGAATGTAACAAGCTCCATGGATTTTCCGAGCATATCCTGAAAGAGCATGACTTTGCGCTGGATTCCTCGCATCTGATCTTTTACGGCTGCTGTCGGGAGTGCCGCAAATTCAGGGAAACACAGGAAGGACTGCAGGACAGAAATGAGAATGAATAGAAAAAAGCAACGCGGGAAGCATGCTGTGATTTCCGGCATCAGAATGCCGCAGCTGCGCTGCACACGGGTATCGGAAAGCGGCATCCTGCGTCGTGTGGCGTTGGCGCTCTGCGCGTGCTTACTGTTTACCACAGTGTTTGTCGGCTGCGGCACGGAAGCTTCTGACGAACCGGTGGATCCCAACAAGCTGCAGGTGATGGCGAGTTTTTATACGATGTACGATTTCGCACAGAAAATTGGCGGCGAGCACGTCCAGGTGACCTGCATGGTGCCGTCCGGTACAGAGCCCCACGACTGGGAGCCGTCCACAAAGGATATTACCCGGATGGAGCAGTCGGACGTTTTTATCTATAACGGTGCTGGGATGGAGCACTGGGTTTCAGACGTTCTGGCGGGGCTTTCCAATAAAAAATTGATTTCCGTGGAAGCGTCGCAGGGAGTGAGCCTGCTGCGCAGTGCAGAGGAAGAGGAGAGCCATGACCATGAGGCTGTGCATGCCGATGAGGACGAAGAGGACAGTCATGACCATGGGACCGCGCATGCTGATGAGGACGGTCACGATCATGCGGATGAAGAAGACGCCGCTGTGAGCAATGCGGCCGCGCATGAAGACGATGCCGCCGACCACACTGTTGTCGCCGCACCGGACGGTCATGACGGTCACGAGCACGGTGAGTATGACCCGCACGTCTGGCTGGACCCGATGAACGCAAAACAGGAAATGCAAAATATCTGCGAAGCGTTTTCTGAGGCAGATCCGGAGCATCGCGCAGACTATCAGGCAAATTATGAGAAATGGGCAAAACAGCTCGACGAGCTGGACAAAACCTATCAGACGACGCTGGAAAATCTGTCGGAGCGAAACATCGTTGTGGCGCATGAGGCGTATGGATATCTGTGCAGGCGTTATAACCTGACGCAGGTGAGCATCGAGGGCATGTCGCCGGATTCCGAACCCGACCCGGGACGGATGGCAGATATTATCGATTTTGTCCGGGCAAACAACGTCCGTGCGATTTTCTTTGAAGAGCTGTCCGGCTCGAGGACGGCGGAAACGGTAGCGGCGGAAACCGGCGTGAAGCTTTTGACCCTCAGCCCGCTGGAAGGCCTAAGCGACAGACAGGAAGAAACCGGCGGAGATTATTTTTCCGTCATGGAAGAAAATCTGCAGCAGCTGACAGAAGCTTTGCGGTAAGGAGCAGACATATGAATGCGATAGAAATCAAAAATCTGCACTTTTCCTATGGAAAGGAAAATGTGCTGGACGGCGTCAGCCTTTGCCTGAAAGAAGGGCGGCTGGCGATTCTCGCAGGAGAAAACGGGGCAGTAAAATCGACGCTTTTAAGGCTTTTATTAGGAGAGCTCCCGATCGGGGAAAGCCACAAAGGGGATCAAGAAGAAGGCAGCAGCGACGGCAGCATTGAGATTTTAGGGCAAGACATCCGACAGTTTAAGGACTGGTCGAGCATCAGTTATGTGCCGCAGAACGGGATGGGTGGCTGGAAGGATTTTCCGGCATCCGTGGAAGAAATCGTGCGCGCAAATTTATATAAGCAGATCGGATTGTTCCGGTTTGCGGGGAAAAAAGAGCGGCAGCAGGTAAGAGCTGCGCTGGCGCAGGTGGGCATGGAGGAATACCAGAACCGTTTGATCGGCAGACTTTCCGGCGGGCAGCAGCAGAGAGTGCTCCTGGCACGCGCCCTGGTCAACGAGCCGAAGCTTCTGATTCTGGATGAGCCGACGTCGGCATTGGATGAAAAAAATGCGTCACACTTTTACCGACTGCTCAAAAAAATCAATGCGGAGAAAAGGATCACCGTCCTGATGGTGACGCATGACCTCAAACGTGCATCGTCCTATGCAGATGATATCTGGGTGCTGGAGGACGGAAAGGTAAAACAGGAAGCTGGGAAAGGAGACGGGCAGGCATGAGAATTTTTGAGTATCTGTTTATGCAGCGGGCGTTTGTTGTCGGAATTTTGCTGGCGGCGGTTGTGCCCTGCGTCGGAATGGTCGTTGTCTGCAAACGTCTTTCCATGATCGGCGATGCACTTTCCCATACGTCGCTCGCCGGCGTCGCAGCAGGACTTTTGTTGGGTGTCAATCCGGTGGCGGGCGCCGCAGCAGCCTGTGTGGCAGCGTCCTTTGGCATTGAGGCGATCCGTAGAAAGCTTCCGCGCTATTCGGAAATGTCGATATCCATTATCATGTCAGCAGGAATTGGTCTGGCGGGTGTGCTGTCCGGTTTTGTGAAAAATTCGGCAAACTTCAATAGCTTTCTGTTCGGCAGCATTGTGGCGATCAGTGATGCTGAGATGATTTCAGTCATCGTGGTGTCTGTTGTGGTGCTTGTGTTATTTTTGCTTCTATATAAAGAGCTGTTTTATATTTCATTGGATGAAAGAAGCGCGCGGTTGGCGGGTGTGCCGGTCGGCATCGTCAATTTTATCTTCACGATTATGATTGCAGTGACGGTTTCGGTTGCAGCACGGACAGTAGGCGCGTTGATGGTATCGTCGATGATGGTCGTTCCGGTAGCTTGTGCGATGCAGCTGGGAAAGAACTTTAAACAGACTGTATGGTACGCTGTCGGTTTGAACGTGCTGTTCATGATTATCGGGCTGTTTGCGGCGTTTTATCTGGGCTTAAAGCCGGGCGGCACAATCGTTTTGGTGGGCGTTGCAGCACTTCTGATCATTTTTATCGGGAAACGGATTGTGTTCGGAAAGCAGGAGTGAACAGTTCACCCGCGCCATTCGCAAAATCGCATCTTCGATGCTTTCCGCTGCTTCGCAGCTCACTTTTGCTCATAAAATGGCGCTCTCTTCGTGATTCCGTGCGCGCATCTTCTCATGCAAGCATGGAATCTGTGCGCACGGAATCACGAGTGAACTGTGCTTGAATAATATTCCCCGGATTGTTATACTACTTACGACGCGATGTCTGCGGCGATTTTTTTCCCGGACACTGCACAATCCGATTTTTGACAGGAAACAGGAGGTTTTGCCATGTCAGCACTTGCCATTATTACAGCGCGCGGAGGCAGCAAGCGGATTCCGCGTAAAAATATCCGTCCGTTTCTCGGAAAACCGATTCTTTTATATTCCATCGAGGCCGCTTTGCAGGCGGGCATTTTTGACGAGGTGATGGTTTCTACAGATGATCCCGAAATCGCCGAACTTGCAAAAGGTGCCGGGGCGTCCGTCCCGTTTCTTCGAAGCGCCCAGACTGCAAACGATTACGCCTCTACCGACGACGTCATCCGCGAGGTACTCGAATGCTACAGGGCTGCCGGCAGGGAGTTTGACACATTTTGCTGTATCTACCCCACCGCGCCGTTTATTACCTCCAAAAAACTCAGCACCGCGATGGAGCTTTTAAAGGACGCCGAGTCCGTCATGCCGGTAACGACTTTTCCGTATCCGGTTCTGCGCAGCCTCGCCGTAGATGAAAACGGTCACATCGGCTACAAATGGCCCCAGTACGCGACCGCGCGCAGCCAGGATCTCGAAACGCTTTACCACGACTGCGGACAGTTCTATGCCTGCCGGACGGAAGCTTTTTTCCGGGAAGGAACGACAGATACTCCCGGTATGGTCCCCCTGCTTTTACCCGAACTGGAGGTTCAGGATATCGATACCGAAGAGGACTGGGCGATTGCAGAAGTCAAATATCAGAAAATGATGGAGAAAGAATAACAATATGAATCAGGAAATTTATCTGGGCGGGCGCAGAATCGCCGCAGACGCCCCTGTCTTTATCGTTGCGGAAATGTCTGCGAACCATTTGCAGGACTACGACCGTGCGATTGAAATCATCCACGCCGCAAAGGAAGCCGGCGCGGACGCGATCAAGCTGCAGACCTACACTGCAGACACCATGACCGTTGACAGCGACGCAGACTGCTTTATCAACAAAGGCGGTCTCTGGGACGGCATCAAGGAATACGACCTTTACAAGCAGGCCTATACGCCGTGGGAATGGCATGCCGGTCTGATGGAGGAGGCCAAAAAATGCGGACTGCTCTGCTTTTCCTCCCCCTTTGACGCAACCGCCGTCGATTTTCTCGAAGAGCTCGACGCTCCCGCGTATAAAATTGCATCTTATGAGATAAATGATATTCCGTTAATCCGTCGGGTGGCAAAGCTCCACAAGCCCGTCATCTTTGCCACCGGCATCGCACATCTAGAGGACATCGAGCGCGCCATGAACGTCTGCCGTGAAGAGGGCAATGAGGACGTAATTTTGTTAAAATGCGTTTCCGCTTACCCGACGCCCTACGAAGACGTCAATCTGCGCATGATTCCGACGCTGTCTCAGACCTGGCTGCCTGACCGGCCTCTCCGACCACACGATGGGCGGGGCTGTCGCTGCAGGCGCCGTTTCCCTCGGCGCGCGGATGGTGGAAAAGCACCTGACCTTAAAACGCAGCGACGGCGGTCCGGATGGCGCATTTTCCATGGAGCCCCAGGAATTTAAGGAAATGGTTTCGCAGATCCGTATTCTGGAAAAGGCACTCGGCTCTTCCGAATACCGCCTTACCCCCAAGCAGGAAAAAGAACGGGCAGGCTCCCGTTCCATCTTCGTCGCGCAGGACATGGCAGAGGGCGAAGTTTTCACAGAGCAGAATATCCGCTGCATCCGCCCCGGCATCGGACTGCACACAATGTATTATGAGGAAATTCTCGGCAGGAAGGCTTCCTGTCCGATCGGAAAGGGGACGCCGCTGTCATGGAATCTCATCCGTTAGTCTATATCCGCACAGACGGAAATGAAACAATTGCGACCGGACATCTGATGCGCTGTCTATCCATCGCTCGTGCCCTGAAGAAACGGGGTGCAGCGGTGGCTTTTCTCGTCTCCGATGATACCTCGGCTTCCATTTTGCAAAAAATGTATTCTCCTGACGAAATCGCTGACCACAGCTTTCCGATCCTGGAGCTGCGCACCGATTACAGAAGCCTCGATCGGGAAATCCAGACCATGCAGGGAATCCTTTCTTCCCACAACGTTGCCTGCCTGCTGGTGGATTCTTATTTTGCAACACCGGAATATCTCGATATCCTGCGCCAGATCTGCAAAGTTGCCTATCTGGACGATCTGCAGGCATTCGACTGCCCGGCTTCCCTCGTGATCAACTATGATTTCTGTGTTGATGAAAGTTTTTACACCAAAGCGGACTGTGTTCTGACCGGATGCGCCTACACTCCCCTCCGGGAGCAGTTTGCAGATCAGCCCTACCATCTCTGGGAGCAGGTAAAAGACCTCTTTCTTTCCACCGGCGGCACCGATCCCTTCTATATCGCAGGCGGTATGTTAAAACGTCTCTGCGCATCGGACGACTGGAAGGATGTTTCCTTCCACGTCCTGACAGGTCCCATGCATGTCCACCGCGCAGAGCTTGCCGTCATGGCAGGAAAAGACAGCCGCATTGTCCTGCATGAACAGGTTTCCGATATGGCTGCACTCATGTCCACCTGCGATCTCGCATTTTCCGCAGGCGGCACGACGCTTTATGAACTCTGTGCCGTCGGCGTCCCGTCTGTAAGCTTCAGTATGGCGGATAATCAGCTTCCCGGTGTCAAAGCCTTTGACGATGCAAACCTGATTCCATGGGCAGGTGACATCCGTGACAACGAAATCTTCTACGATGACGCAGTGGAAAAGCTGACTGCACTTCTGAAAAATCCGGACGCCCGAAAGAAACAATCCGACCGAATGCGTATGGCGATCGATGGTGCCGGCGCGCGCCGCATCGCGGACGCAATTCTGGCAAAATGAGTGTGCGACGGGCCGAGTGCGCATCCTAAGCGGAGCGTTTTTATTTCATAGGACGCATTTTCCTATGAAACAAAAAAGAGAGCCGGGAGGCTCTCTTTTTTTGCGCTACTTCTGAATTTCCGAAAGGAAATTTAGAAGGTTCGTTTTTCCTATATTCCGCCACACAGCTCCATATCATTTTTTCCCGAAATGCTTTTTTCGAAAATTACGCCATGTCCAGAGTGCTTTATAGTACAATACAAACGCTGCTGTGGAGCGCTGCTGCATGGCAATCATTTTTTTCTGCTCTGCATTGACGCGTTCCTGATAATACGGATTGTCCGCAAAATCCGGGAACGCTTCTTTTAATTCGTTTCCCATCTTCCGGATAAAAGAAAGCGATTTATGACCCTTTCCGACCATATAGGAAAACAACGTATTGACATAAAACAGCATCGTGTATTCAAAGCAGATTTCCGGTCGGTAGGTTTCAAGATAACCGAATTTCTTCGCATTTTCCAGAATGCCCCGTCCAGCCGCCATCCGGTCTTCACAGCGCTCCCTGCTGATGGTATGCACCGTGGACGCTTCATGCTGGTAATAAAAATACATGACCTCCGGGATATATTCATAATGATGTGCCTGTAAAAGCACCGCGTCGCTGATCGCATTATCCTCGTAAAAAATGTGCTCCGGAAAGCGGATGCCGCTGTCCATGAAAATTTCCCGGCGATAGACCTTTACAACAAGGCTTCCGCTGTCTAAAATCAATGACCGACACTGTTTATTGCCAAGCACGCCGCTCTGCTCTGCTTTGCCGTTTTCCACACGTTTGCCGATTTTCATGCTGTGTTCATCCGTCAGGCAGTAATCACAGCCCACCATATCCGCACCGGTTTCCTCTGCACGTCCGATCAGCTTTTCATACATCGTGGGCAAAATCCAGTCGTCGCTGTCAATAAATCCGATCCACTCGCCTTTTGCAAGGGACAGCCCGATATTTTTCGCGCCGCCCTGTCGCTTGTTGACTTCCGAATGCACAGCTTTGAATTTACCGGGGTACTTTTTTTCATACTCCAGCAGAATCGAAAAGGATTCGTCCGTAGAAGCATCATCCACCGTGATGACCTCGTAATCCGAAATCGTCTGCGCCGCCAGCGAATCCAGGCAGTAATTCAGTTTTCCGTCCGATGCCATGTTATAAACCGGCACAATGATACTCAGCTTCATATCGTTTTCTCCGTTCTGTGCGCACTTTATTATTTGGTTCCCTCTACGCAGATCCAGTCTTCGCCGTCCTTTGTGTGAATCCTTGTCTCTGCAAATCCGGCTTCCCGAAACAGGTTCTTAAACTGCTCCCTGGTCGGGTTGAACAGGTGGAATTTGCGGATATTATCTTTTACCTCTCTGGGCAGTCCTGGCTTTTCATAGATGTCTGCAACCAACAAAAAGGTTCCGCCGGTCTTTAATACCCTGCGCACCTCTTTTAAGTTTTCCTGCGGGTTCGGCCAGAAATAAAAGCTTTCCACGGTCACGATTTTGTCAAAGGTCTCTGCCTCGAAGGGAAGCTTTTCCACCGATCCTTCCAGAATTTCCATCTTGCCTGCCGCAACCGATTCTGCATTTGTTGCGCGGGATGTTTCCACCGATACCGGCGAATAATCAATTCCCGTCAAATGTCCGTCCGTCACATGCTCCGCCATCCTAGACAGCGCAGCTCCGCCGCCGCAGCCGATATCCAGAATGTTGTCGTTTCCCTGAATCTCCCAGAGGGAAAGCGCCCAGCCGGTCACATTGTGATGGCTCTCATTCATGCGCTCCAGCATTTTTTTGCCATCCTCGCCCTCCGGCTTTCTCGGATTTCCGGACTCGGTAATTTCCGCCTGAGCGCGCTCTGCTTCTGTGAAATGTCTTTCTTCGAAATCATTTTCTTCCATTCCGCGGCCGTCCAGACGACAGCTTGCCAACACTTCCTCTACCCACTGTTCCGGGTAGCATGCCAAAAGCTCTTCATGCTGCATCGCATGGTACCGGATATCCGGATCCACAAAATGTCTTCTGTAGCGGTTTTCGTATTCCTCCCCCATCTTCACGGCATAAAAACAGTGAATTTTCGTTCCGGGCACATAAATATCATCTTCCAGCGGCGTCACCATATCGGAAAAGAACTGGTTGAAAATGCTCGTATTGGACACAAATGCCATGGAAGGCAGCTCCTGCGTAGCGGCACTGCACCCGAACAGCTGCAGCATTGCCTGCGCATACTCGGCACCGGCTTTTTCTTCCATTTTCTTTTTTGCCCAGACTGGAAGCTTTCCACTGCGAAGCATTTTTCCAAGAAGAGGCGTCATCGCTTTCGCCATCGCCCAGGTTCCAAAGCTGCTGCCCTGATCCAGATCGGAGCTTCCGAGGATTCCGTGCCGGATATGGATTTTTTTGCGCTGCACCATAAGTCCCACAAAGGAGCCGCCCAAAGAACAGCCATATGCCGCAAAGAGCTGACCGTCGAGATTTTTCTGGATATAGTTTTCCAGCTTTGCCGTCTCGATCAACATGTTCGGAAAGGTCGAATCCTCCGTCTCGTCGAACCCGTCATAGGACGCGCAGAGCACATAAAAGTGCTCCTGCAGCAGAGGGATCACATGTCCGAAGTTCCGTTTCCAGTGACAGCATGTCCCCGGCAGCAGTAAAATTGCCGGCTTTGTTTCCTCACCAAAAGAATAGATTTTCATTTCCTTTTCATCTCCCATAGGCCCATTGCAGCGCACAGATATCGCTGCCGTCTGTATACTTAGCCTTATCTAACTTTGATCTTCATTATATTCCCGGGACTTTTCAATTTCAACAGGCGCATGTATAATATTTTCACCACTAACACTTGGAGATACGCCTATGCAAACATTATACCCCGATTATTATGCGCAGTTTCGCTGTACAGCGGACAAATGCCCCATCACCTGCTGCCAGGAATGGAAAATTTCTGTCGACGACAATACGCTGAAGCGCTGGGCAGCCTTAAATCCGCCCGTGGATTCGAAACTCTTTACCTACGTTCAGGACGGTCAACACGTGATCGCTTTAAACAGCCGCCATGTCTGTCCGTTTCTCGAAAAAAACAAGCTCTGCCGTCTTGTTCTCGAACACGGAGAGAATGCGATTTCCGAAACGTGTCAGATTTTCCCCCGCGAAACCCATTCCTTTGCCGATCACGAGGAGGCTTCGCTCATGCCCTGCTGTCCCGCTGTGATTGACCTCTGGGCAGCGCCGGATGCTACGCCGCTTACTTTTCCGCGTCCGGATATTGACAGCATACCATTTTTCATCCGTTCTGCAGTCATCGAAGCCATTTTGCAGCAGACTGACCGGCTGCCGGAGCAGATTCTTTCCGCCTGTTTTTATATGATACAGGAAATCCACCGAAAAAAAAAGCCGACAAAAGACTTTGTTTCAGATTGTTTTTCTGAAAAAAGCTTTTGTCAGCTCTATGATGCCATGGACGACCTCTCGCCGGACTGCATCGACTCTGTTTTGGAGTGCAACGAACTTTTATTAGATCTTTCTGTCAACTATCAGAAAGAGCAGCTCTATCAGGAATGGCTTACCCCACTCACACAGCAGGCGGAAACGTTGTCGGAATTGCTCACGGAACCGGAAGACGAAACCTCCGATCCCTCCAAACCATACGAGGAGATCGCCAGCCGCGCCGGCATCGCACTTTCCAACCTTCTGGCACATTTACAGACAGAAGAAGAGCTCCCGGCGCAATGGCAGGCATTCCGTACTGCCTTCGCGCAATACGAGCCTCTGATGCGCAGCTACCTTGCAAACGAGGTCTATTCCGAGCTGCTTTCCTTTGAGGACACCACAAGGCATATGCTCGTGCGCCTGCAGTGGCTGATGCTGCAGTATGCCGCGCTGCGCCAGAGCCTGTTCCTCATCTGGCAGGACAGCCCGGAAACATTTTTCTATGAAAAAGTGCGGGAAGCGCTGGTCATTATCAACCGTATGACCGGCTACGACGAAGAAGATATTTCCGAATATCTGGAAAACAGCTTCGAATCCCTGCTCTGGGACTGGGGCTATTTTGCGCTGCTCGCGGGGTTTTAGAACCTGCCGGATGGCAGCTGCCGCCCTGCAGTCAAAAAGCGACGCCGGGCAGATGTCCCGGACGGCGCTTCTTTTTGCTCATTTCTTTTATTCATGACAATAGAATGCTCGCAGAGCGTGCATTCTATTGTTTTTCGCAGAACAGCTCGATTTCTTCTCCCACCGGTCCGATGATGAATGCGATCCGTGCCGGAAGGGATGGCTTCGACATGATTTCGATATCGACCGGCTCCATCGTCACGGCATAGCCAGCCTTGCGCACAGTCTCCACGATGCTGTCCACATCGTCCGTTGCCAGCGCGAAATGGCG
>ERZ779895.1880-NODE-1880-length-20771-cov-5.957762_pt1 | contig 20771 bp, 20 predicted proteins | sample MGYA00511093_ERZ779895 | MGnify/ENA primary metagenome ERZ779895 (study PRJEB29588, sample SAMEA2142970) | human gut metagenome | biome: human gut; feature: human-associated habitat; material: faeces | place: Denmark | collected 2008/2010 ... | reverse complement strand
CTTCAGTGGTGAACAGCTTCATGATAGGAGGCTGAATCAGCGGAACCAAAGACATGTAGGAGTATGCGGCAACGGCGATAGCACCCAGCAGTTGCGGAGCCATCTTAGCAGCCAAGTAAATAGAGGTCGGGCCGTCTGCGCCGCCGATAATACCGATAGCAGCTGCTTCCTGTACGGAGAAGCCCAACAACATAGCGCCCAGCAAAGCGATAAATACGCCGCCCTGAGCAGCAGCACCCAACAGCAGAGTTTTGGGGTTAGCGATCAGCGGACCAAAGTCAGTCATTGCGCCTACGCCCAAGAAAATCAGCGGCGGGAATACTTCATGGTTAATACCATACATAATAACGGACATTACGCCAGGAGCGTCAAAGCCATTTTTAGGAATGTTAGCCAAAACGCAGCCAAAAGCGATAGGGGAAAGCAGCAAAGGCTCAAAGCCCTTGCCGATAGCCATATACAGCAGAATCAAACCCACGCAAATCATAATTACATGACCGCCAGTCAATGCGGAGAAACCGGAATCTGCCCATACGGAAGACAAAGCAACGATAAATGCTTCCATTTAATATCCTCCCAATTTTCAATTTGTGGAAGGCTCCTTGCGAAGGGAGCCCTCCAAAGATCAGGGTTAGTGACTAAAACTTAGTGATATTGCGACCTATCAACTAAGAATTACATAACGATCATAACGTCGCCGGTACCAACGGTTTGGCCTGCGGAAACGCGAACGTCGGAAACGGTGCCGTCAGCCGGAGCCATGATTTCATTCTGCATTTTCATAGCTTCCAGAATCATCAGAACGTCGCCAGATTTAACTGCGTCGCCAACTTTTACGTTAACGGACAGAACTTTACCAGGCATCGGAGCGGAAACGGTGGTAGCGCCTGCAGCAACAGGAGCAGCAGCTTTCGGAGCCGGAGCGGGAGCCGGAGCAGCTTTCGGAGCAGCAGCTTTCGGAGCAGAAGCTACGGAACCAGCTTCTTCAACTTCAACTTCGTATGCGGTACCATTAACGGTGATAGTATACTTTTTCATGGATATAATCCTCCTTAAAATCTCGTTTTTTAATTAAAATTGCAAACAATATGCATTAGAAGCATTCTTTACGAACGCTGATAGCTTCAACACGTGCATTTACAGTCCAGCTAGCATTCGGCAGACGACGTACGCAAGCGATTTGGTCTGCACTAACGCCGCAAGCTGCAACTGCTGCAGCGATAACAGCGATAATTTCGCTATCATCTTGAACCGGAGCAGCAACTGCTGCCGGTGCGGGAGCTGCTGCCGGGGTAGGAGCTACTGCCGGTTTAGCAACTTTTTTTTTAGTCGGATCGACAACTTGGATTAAGCTCATCAATACGCCCAACGCAATCAAAACGCCGAATACGATGGTCATATTAATCAATGCGATTAACCAAGGATTAGTAGTAACAGGACCCATTTATTTCACCTCATCTTATCTTAAAATAGGTTTTTAAGCACTAAGCAACTGCTTGTGAATTACAAAGGAATATTGCCGTGGCGTTTTGCCGGACGGGTTTCGCGTTTGCTTTCCAGCATTTGCAGAGCGTTGATGATGGTGGGACGAGAGTTTTTCGGTTCGATAACCATGTCAACCATGCCGCGCATTGCTGCTTGGTACGGAGTTGCGAAGTTGTCGATATACTCTTTAGTCTTAGCTTCAACATCAGGATCTTTACGGAAAATGATGTTAGCAGCGCCAGCAGGACCCATAACTGCGATTTCAGCGGTCGGCCATGCGATAACTTGGTCAGCGCCCAGGTCTTGAGAGCACATTGCCAGATAGGAACCGCCGTAAGCTTTACGGGTTACCAGAGTGATCTTAGGAACGGTTGCTTCGGAGTAAGCATACAGCATCTTAGCGCCGTGACGGATAATGCCGCCGTATTCTTGGTTGCAGCCAGGCAGGAAGCCAGGAACGTCAACCAAGTTCAGCAGAGGAATGTTGAATGCGTCGCAGAAGCGAATGAAACGAGAGGATTTGTCGGAAGCATTGATATCCAAGCAGCCAGCCATAACTTTCGGTTGGTTAGCGATAATACCAACGGTTTGGCCATCCATACGAGCGAAGCAGGTAATAATGTTCTTTGCCCAGTATTTTTGGTTCTCGTAGAATTCACCGTTATCAACGATAGCCTTGATTACATCATACATGTCGTAAGCTTGGTTAGAGTTATCCGGCAGCAGAGTGTTCAGGCTTTCTTCGGTACGCATCGGATCGTCGCCAGTCTCTACGATCGGAGCGGTTTCCATGTTGTTGGAAGGCAGGAAGGAGAGCAGGTAACGAATTTGTTGCAGGCAGTCTTCATCGTTTTCAGCAGCGAAGTGAGCAACACCGGAAGTGGAGTTATGAGTCATAGCGCCACCCAGTTGTTCTTGGGTTACATCTTCACCGGTTACGGATTTAACTACTGCAGGACCGGTAATGAACATCTTGGAAGTGTTCTTTACCATGTAGATGAAGTCGGTCAGTGCCGGGCTGTATACAGCGCCGCCAGCAGAAGGACCCATGATAGCGGAAATTTGCGGTACAACGCCGGAAGCGATGGTGTTCTCGAAGAAGATCTTACCATAGCCAGCCAGAGCGTCGATAGCTTCTTGAATACGAGCACCGCCGGAATCGTTCAGGCCAACCAACGGAGCGCCCATTTTCAGAGCCAAACGTTGAACTTTAACGATTTTAGCAGCATGCATTTCGCCAAGAGAACCACCTTCAACGGTGAAGTCTTGTGCGAATACGTATACCAGACGGCCGTCAACAGTACCATAACCAGTGGTTACGCCTTCACCCGGAAGTTCTTTCTTTTCTTGACCGAAGTTGGTGCAGCGATGACGAACGAAACGATCCAATTCTACGAAGGAACCTTCGTCGAGGAGTGCAGCGATTCTTTCACGAGCAGTCATTTTGCCGGATTCATGTTGTTTAGCAACACGTTTTTCGCCGCCAGCAGCCAGAATTACTTCGGACTTTTTGAGCATTTTCTCAATTTTTTCTTGAGTAGACAAATCTTACACCTCCATCATTATTGGGAGAACAAATTTATATACATATGCTGAAGGCATATCACTTGTACACCTTCAGCAACATGTATCGTAGATTAGTACCCTATGATTCGATTAACTTTAAGCGTTAATTAATCAACGTAGGTAGCAGCAGGTTGGCACAGCTCGAGCAGCAGGCCAGCAGATTTCGGATGAATGAAAGCGATTTTCATTTTGCCAGCGCCATTGCGAGGAGCTTTATCGATCATTTTAATGCCAGCAGCTTCGCAGTCAGCGATTGCAGCTTTGATGTCGTCAACGCGCAGAGCCATATGTTGGATGCCAGGGCCGTTTTTAGCAACATATTTGCCGATAGGGCCGTCTCCGTTTTCAGTAATATCAACGAGGAGCTCGATCAGGGTTTCGCCGCAGGGAACAAAAATGGTTGCAACGCCTTGTTCTTTAACTTCTTCAGTACCGGTAGCTTTCAAGCCCAGAACCTCAGTGTAAATTTTAGCAGCTTCTTCCAAAGTGCCTTTGCAAGCAACGCCTACATGGTCAACACAAATAGTTTTGAATGCCATAATAATTCCTCCTAAGAAATTGTTTTTTGGTTGTTTTATTTTAAAACTTTACCAACAATATCATCAACGACAGAATAAGGCTCAATCTCACGGGACTGCATCTTAACTACCAATTCGTCAAATGCATCCGTTTGAATAACCTCTTTGTCGATGTAGCGATTTACGCGATCATTAAGCATAGCTTCAACTTCGTTTTTAATACGTTTTTTGCGAATCTCGCTTAACTTACCAGAGTCAATCAAATATGCCTTGTGAGCCTCGATGGAGTCCACAACAGCCTCTATACCTTCACCCTTGCTGGCAACGGTCCTGTTAATCGGAGGACGCCAGCCAACATGTTCGGGATTTAATTCGAGCATCATTTCAATCTCAATGTTGAGCTTGTCTGTACCTTCACGGTCAGCTTTGTTAATCGTGAAAAGGTCACCGATTTCAAGGATGCCTGCTTTAATTGCCTGGATATCGTCGCCCATGCCGGGAATAACAACAACCATAGTGGTATCTGCGGTCTTAACAATGTCAACCTCAGATTGGCCTACGCCTACGGTTTCAACGATAATAACATCCATGCCAAAAGCATCCATCAATTTTACTGCGTCGCCTGCTTTTTGAGACAGGCCGCCGAGGCTGCCACGGGTAGCCATAGAACGAACAAAGATACCTTCATCCGCCATCAGATCCATCATTCTGATACGGTCGCCTAAAATAGCGCCGCCAGAATACGGGCTAGTAGGGTCAATTGCTACAATGCCAACAGTTTTACCACGTTTACGGTATTCTTTAGCAAGTTTATCTGTCAGAGTACTCTTACCAGCACCCGGAGGGCCAGTGATACCAATTACATAAGCATTACCAGTATGAGGATAGATTTCTGTCATAATTTTGACAGCATCATCGTATTCATTTTCAACAGCAGTTATTGCCTTAGATAATGCAAGACGAGAATGACTTAATAATTTATCTACTATTTCCATAATTCACACCGCCTTGTCAGATTGTGAATATTTTATAAGGCAAGCCGGGACAAGCCCGGCTTGCAACTTATGTCAGGGGATAAAATTATTTAACGTTAGCGTTGATGCACTCAACGATCTTGCTGGTCGGGGTGCCAGGAGTGAATACTTCAGCAATGCCAGCAGCCTTCAGGCCAGGGATATCAGCGTCAGGAATAACGCCGCCGCCGATAACCAGAACGTCGTTCAGGCCTTTTTCTTTCAGCAGCTCAACAACCTTCGGGAAAAGGGTGTTGTGAGCGCCAGACAGCAAGGACAGAGCAACAACTTGTACGTCGTCTTGCAGAGCAGCTTCTGCGATTTGTTCCGGAGTCAGACGAATACCGGTGTAGATAACTTCAAAACCAGCGTCGCGCAATGCACGAGCTACAACTTTAGCACCGCGGTCATGGCCATCCAGACCCGGTTTAGCAACTAAAACTTTAACGTTAGCCATTATAAAATACCTCCGTATATGTTAGTGTTTACAAATTAGAGAGTGGTATGAGGTTGGTATTCACCGAATACTTTTCTCATAACGCCGCAGATTTCACCTTCGGTAGCATATGCACGAACAGCGTCGAGGATCAACGGCATCAGGTTTACAGACTCGTCTGCGCAGCCAGCTTCCAGAGCAGCCAGAGTTTCGTCAACTTTAGCCTGGTCACGGCGAGCTTTCAGAGCAGCGATCTTTTCAGCTTGCAGTTTGCCTACAGAGCCATCTACGCGCAGCAGGTTTTTCGGAGGTTCTTCCTCTTGGGTGAATTTGTTAACGCCAACGATGATACGGTCGCCTTTTTCGATTTCCATCTGCCATTTGTAAGCGGAGTCTTGGATTTCTTTTTGGATGTAGCCTTTAGCGATTGCTTCAGGAGCGCCACCGATTTCGTCGATCTTTTGGATGTATTCCCAAGCTTCTTTCTCGATCTTGTCGGTCAGAGCTTCTACATAGTAGGAGCCGCCCAACGGATCAACGGTGTCAGCCAAGCCGGATTCGTAAGCAACGATTTGTTGGGTACGCAGAGCGATGGTTACGGATTCAGTGGTCGGCAGAGCCAAAGCTTCGTCCTTGGAGTTGGTGTGCAGGGATTGAGTACCACCCATTACAGCAGCAGCGGTTTGCAGAGCAACACGAACGATGTTGTTGTTCGGTTGTTGAGCGGTCAGCATGGAGCCAGCGGTTTGGGTATGTACGCGCAGCATCATGGATTTGGGTTTCTTAGCGCCGAAACGCTCTTTCATAACTTTAGACCATACACGACGGGAAGCGCGGAATTTAGCAACCTCTTCCAATACGTTGTTGTGAGCGTTCCAGAAGAAGGACAGACGGCCAGCGAAAGCGTCAACGTCCAGACCAGCTTTGATAGCAGCTTCTACATAAGCAATGCCGTCAGCGATGGTGAATGCGATTTCCTGAGAAGCGGTAGAACCAGCTTCACGGATATGGTAACCGGAAATGGAGATGGTGTTCCACAGCGGTACATTCTTGGAGCAATATTCAAAAATGTTGGTGATCAAACGCATGGACGGTTTCGGCGGGAAAATGTAGGTGCCGCGAGCAGCATACTCTTTCAGAATATCGTTCTGAATGGTGCCGCGCAGTTTGTCAGCGGAAACGCCTTGCTTTTCAGCAACTGCAATGTACATAGCCAGCAGTACGGATGCAGGAGCGTTGATGGTCATAGAAGTAGAAACTTTATCGAGGGAAATTTGGTCGAACAGGATTTCCATATCAGCCAAGGAGTCGATAGCTACGCCTACTTTACCAACTTCGCCTTCAGCCATCGGATCGGTGGAATCATAACCAATCTGGGTCGGCAGGTCGAATGCGCAGGACAGGCCGGAACCACCGTTAGCCAGCAGGTAACGATAACGTTTGTTGGATTCTTCAGCGGTGGAGAAACCAGCATACATACGCATGGTCCAGAAACGGCCACGATACATGGTGGGTTGTACGCCACGGGTATAAGGATATTCACCGGGGAAGCCCAGTTTAGTCATGTAGTCAAAGTCTTCACCAAGATCTACCGGGGTGTACAGTCTGTTAGGAACCAGGTTTGCGCGTTCAGGGTTTTTTACCAGTTTAGCTTCAACATCAGCATGATATTTCTCTAAACCAGCTTTAATTTCTTCAAATGCCATTCTCAAATCCTCCTTAAAATATTTGGTTTGCATATTTCGGATTGGACGGATCCGAAATGATGGTGAGAGTGTCCGTCAGTGACGGTATATGGCAAAGCCTCAAGGCCTCGTCAACTTTTTTATATATACTTGCCGATAGGACTCGCACCTATCGGCAAGTACCTTAACATAGTTTAACCTATTTTGAGAAACTTCTCAAGGGGTATTGAAAAGTTTTTTTGATTATTTAACCATGCCTTCCATGGAGCCGGTTTCGTTGAACAGTTTGTAACAATCGAAAGCTTCTGCCAGGATGTGCGGGGTTTGGCTGTTGCCGCAAGCTTCGCAAGCGCGTTTGAAATAATCATACAGCCAAGGTTGATATTTCGGGTTAGCGATTTGATCGATGATGATCGGAGCTTTCTCTTTCGGGGTCAGACCGCGCAGGTCTGCAACGCCGCGTTCGGAAACGATAACGTCAACGTCCAGAGTAGCATGGTCGATATGGCTGCAGAACGGAACAACAGAGGAGATCTTGCCGCCTTTAGCCAAGGAATTGGTGAAGAATACGGTCAGGAAGCCGTTACGAGCGAAGTCGCCGGAACCGCCAACACCGTTCATCAATTTAGTGCCGCAAACGTGAGTGGAGTTAACATTGCCATAGATGTCGACTTCGATAGCGGTGTTCATAGCGATAACGCCGATACGACGAGCAACTTCCGGGCTGTTGGAAATTTCCTGCGGACGGAGCAGCAAATATTTTTTATAATGTTCTACGTTCTCGTAGAATTTCTTTTGACACTCAGGAGACGGAGTCAGAGCAGTGCCGGAAGCAACGCGCAGTTTGCCAGCATCGATCAGGTCGAACATACCGTCTTGAATAACTTCGGTGTAAACGGTCAGGTCTTCAAAATCGGAGTTAACCAAGCCATTGATAACTGCGTTAGCAACGGAGCCTACGCCGGATTGCAGCGGCAGCAGGTTTTTCGGCAGGCGGCCTTCTTTAACTTCGTTTTTCAGGAAGTTAACCAGGTTAGCGCCCATGTGCTTAGCGTCGTCGTCGATTTCACCCAGAGGACGAACGATGTCAGGACGGTCGCAAGCAACTACTGCAACAATCTTGTCTACTTCGCAAGGAATGTAAGGAGTACCAATGCGGTCTTCCGGAGCGGTAACAGGAATCGGTTGACGGTTTGGAGGATCCAGAGGAACATAGGAGTCATGCATGCCTTCCAGCTCTTTCGGTTGGGTGGTGTTAACTTCTACGATAACTTTCTTAGCGCCAGCTACATAAGAGGAGCTGTTGCCCATGGATGTGGTCGGGATCAGGCCTACCATGCCGTTGCCCAGATCGTTGATTTTGCAAACCTCAACGATTGCAACGTCAGGACCAGTCGGGCGGCCAGCCATGAAGCCATAACGAACCATTTGAGCCATATGGGACAGATGAATATCAGCATATTTTACTTTGCCAGCATTGATAGCTTTACGCATGGTACCGTTGGTCTGATAAGGCAGACGGCGGTCGATGCAGTCAGCTTCTACCATTGCTTGGTCAATTTCTGGGCCAACGGAAGCGCCGGTCCAAACGTTAACTTTGAAAGGAGTTTTTTTAGCTTTTTCAGCCAGAGCCAGAGGTACAGCTTTCGGATAGCCGGACGGAGTAAAGCCGCTGACACCCAAGTTGTCACCGTCTTTTACAAATTCTGCAGCAGCTTCAGCGCTCATAACTTTGCCAGCTACTACGTCACAAATGCGATCTTTAATGTCGATCATGTTTACCTTCCTCCTTAATAATTAGGACATTGTGTTTTATAAGGGTCGCCCCTTTGCTTATAACTTGTCTGCAGTTCTGCACGCAAACCTCCAGACAAGGTATTGCCTTGGTCAAGCATTTCACAAACATTTCATACTTGACTATATAGTCTTTTCGACACTGGCAGGAAAACTCCTGCTAGCTCCAGGAATATTTTTTATAAAATTTTCTTCTCTTTCTGCTACAATTATAACACATTTTGCCAAAAACTTCACTTCTTTTTCAGAAAAAATTTCCTACTCATGAGTGAAGCGAGCTCACATGACCCTTCAGCCAAATTGACGCTCAACGCTTACTATGATACCAATAAAATTGTAACATAGCAAGCTTTTTCTTTACAATTTTAAAAAATCCCCTGCCTTTTTTCACATTGAGACAGGGGATTTGTATTGTTCTGTTACGACTAATCGCGGTTTTGCGCTTTGTAGTGCGTATGCAATAGACTATGAGCTTTTTCCCCGAGAGGTTTGCCAAGCCAAGTAGCATAAAGCGTTTTTATTTCCGGATTATCATGGGATTTTCGTAATTCGCTGGCACGATCGCAGGCAAGCAGGCCTTCTCGGCGCATTTTGCGTATCTTGCCGCTTACCGGTATGGGCTGTCCGCCGCCGCCGATGCAGCCGCCCCGACAAGCCATAACTTCAATAAAATGATAATCTGCTGTGCCCGCTTTAATGCGCTCCAGCATTTTTTTAGCGGAGCCCAAGGTATTGCAGACTGCTATCTTCACCGCCGTACCCGCCACGTCTACTACCGCCTCGCGGGTTTCCGCCATGCCGCGCACTTCGGTGTAATCCACCTTAGGCAGGCTTGCACCCGCTACAACGTCGGCCACAGTACGCAAAGCCGCTTCCATAACGCCGCCCGTCGTACCAAAAATCACCGCCGCGCCGGTACCGGTTCCCAAAGGCGAATCATACTGGCTTTCCGGCAGCGAAGCGAAATCGATACCCGCCTCGCGGATCATACGGCCCAGCTCGCGCGTAGTGATGACAATATCCACATCGCGGTAGCCGCTGCTGCACATTTCCTCTCTGGCAGCCTCCGCCTTTTTAGCCGTGCAGGGCATTACGGATACGCTGACAATCTGCGCCGGATCAATCCCAGCTTTCTCGGCATAATAGGTTTTCGCTATAGCGCCGAACATCTGCTGCGGCGATTTGGCCGTGGACAAATGAGGCAGCAGCTCAGGATATTTCATTTCAATCATATTTACCCAGCCGGGACTGCAGGAGGTAATCATAGGCAGCACGCCGCCATTTTGCAACCGCTCTAAAAATTCGTGCCCCTCCTCCATAATCGTAAGGTCAGCCGAAAAATTAGTATCGAATACTTTATCAAAGCCCAGCTGGCGCAGAGCAGTTACCATTTTTCCCGTAACAATTTCTCCGGCGGGAATGCCCAGCTCCTCGCCCAAGGCCACGCGCACTGCCGGAGCAGTCTGCACGATAACTACCTTGCTTTCGTCGTTGATGGCGTTCCAAACCTTTTCCGTATCGTCCTTTTCCACAATAGCGCCCGTGGGACAAACGCTGGCGCACTGGCCGCAGTAGCTGCACTGGGAATTAAGCAGATCATGCTCGAAGGCCGTGGAAACAATGGTATTAAAGCCGCGACCGGCAAAGCTGTAAACATTCATGCCCTGGACATCGCGACAGACACGTATGCAGCGTCCGCACAAAATACATTTTTCCTGATCGCGCACCAGCGACGGATTGCTGTTGTCGATAGTATGCGCCTTAGTTTCTCCGCCCTCGAAGCGCAGCTTGCGCACGCCCAAATCCGCCGCCATATTCTGCAGCTCGCAGTCGCCGCTTTTTTGGCAGCACAGGCAGTCCTTGGGATGGTTGGTCAAAAGCAGCTCGATAACCGTCTTGCGCGCTTCGCGCACCTTATTGGTATTAGTTTTAACCACCATGCCCTCGCTTACAGGATAAACGCAGGAGGCAACCAAGGTACGCGCGCCGCTGGCTTCTACCATGCACAGACGGCAGGCGCCCTCGGCCCGCAGGTCGGGATGGTAGCACAGCGTCGGAATATAGATACCGGCGGCACGAGCCGCTTCTAAAACAGAGCTTCCGGCAGGAGCCTGGATCTGCCGGCCGTCAATCGTTAAATTTACCATTTTCATTATGCAGACCCCCTCAGCTCTTAATAATAGCCTTAAACGGACATGCCGTCATACAAGCGCCGCACTTAATGCACTTATCCTGATCGATAACATGCTGCTTTTTCACAGCGCCGCTGATGGCCTTCGCCGGGCAATTGCGCGCGCACAAGCCGCAGCCGCGGCAAGCGTCGGTAATAGTATAGCGAGCCATCTTTTCGCATACGGCTGCCGGGCAGCGCTTTTCCTTAATATGAGCCTCGTACTCGTGACGAAAATACTTCAAGGTCGACAGCACGGGGTTAGGCGCAGTCTGTCCCAAACCGCACAAAGCTGTTTCCTTGATATTCTTCGCCAGATTTTCCAGCAGCTCGATATCACCCTCGCGGCCCTGCCCTTCCGTAATGCGGTTCAAGATCTCCAGCATACGCTTGGTTCCCTCGCGGCAGGGCGTACACTTGCCGCATGATTCAGACTGGGTAAAATTCAGGAAGAACTTAGCAACGTCCACCATGCAGGTGTCCTCGTCCATAACTACCAGGCCGCCGCTGCCCATCATGGCTCCGGCAGCAATCAAGGAATCGTAATCCACAGGCAGGTCCAGCATGCTTTCCGGCAGACAGCCGCCAGACGGTCCGCCTATCTGCACCGCTTTGAACTTTTTGCCGTTGGTGATGCCGCCGCCGATATCGTAAATAATCTCGCGCATAGTAATGCCCATGGGCACCTCGGCCAGACCAGTATTATTTATCTTGCCAGTTAAAGCGAAAACCTTGGTGCCCTTGGATTTTTCCGTGCCGAACTGGCAGTACCAATCCGCGCCGTGTACAATGATCTGCGCCACGTTGGCGAAGGTTTCTACGTTGTTGATATTCGTCGGCTTGCCCCACAGGCCCGATACGGCCGGGAAGGGCGGACGGGGACGCGGCATGCCGCGCTTGCCCTCGATGGAAGCCATCAGCGCCGTTTCCTCGCCGCAGACAAAAGCGCCTGCGCCCTCTTTGATATGCAGCTTAAAGCTAAAGCCGCTGCCGAAAATATTCTCGCCTAAGAGGCCCATCTCCTCCGCCTGCTTGATAGCGATGCGCAGGCGTTTAATAGCCAAAGGATATTCGGCGCGCACATAAATATAGCCTTCATCAGCGCCGATAGCATAGCCGCAGACCGCCATGCCCTCCAGCACTCGATGGGGGTCGCCCTCCAGCACGCTGCGGTCCATAAATGCGCCCGGGTCGCCCTCGTCCGCATTGCAGATAACATATTTTTTATCGCTGACCGAAGCTTTGGCAAACTGCCATTTCATGCCGGTGGGGAAGCCGCCGCCGCCGCGTCCGCGCAGTCCGGATTTTTTGACCTCCTCTACCACCTGCTCGGGAGTCATTTCCGTTACGGCCTTAGCCAGCGCTTCGTAGCCGCCTACGGCGATATATTCTTCAATGGCCTCGGGATTGATAGCGCCGCAGTTGGCCAGCACCAGACGGTGCTGCTTTTTGTAAAAGCCAATCTCAGAATAATTAGGCACTCTGTCCTGCGTTAAAGGCTCATGGTACAGCAGGCGCTGCACAATGCGCCCTTTATATAAATGCTCTTCAACAATATCCTTAACGTCCTCGTTTTTAACGCCGCAATAAAAGGTGCCTTCAGGATATACGATAACCAGCGGGCCATGCTCGCAAAAGCCGTGGCAGCCGGTTTCAACCACCATTACCTCGTCCTGCAGCCCAAAGCTTTGCAGCTCTTTAGCAAAGGCTATCTGGATTTCCCTGGAACCGTTGGCCTTGCAGCCCGTACCGCCGCAAACCAACACATGAGCTCTGATATGCTGCATAATTTCTCCTCCACTCCGCTGTCCGCCGCGCTTACATCCTGTACCGTACTGGCGGCAGCATTTTATTCGTCTATTTTACCGACTACCAGCTCTTCTACGATTCTGCCGTTGACCACATGCTCGGCAATAATTTTCGGCACATCCTCCGGCTTCACCTTGCCATAGGTAATGCGGGCTTCGCCGGGACGCACCACATCCACCAGCACCTCTTTTTCGCACATGCCGATGCAGCCCGTCTGCTGTACCTGTACATCCAGCAGCCGCCGCTTATTAAGCTCGTCCAAAATCGCCTTCATGACCTCGCGGGCTCCGGCGGCGATACCGCAGGTACCCATACCAACAATAATCTTGGTTCCCGTTTCCTTGCGAAGTTTGATATCCGCTTTCAATTTATCACGCAAAGCGTGCAGATCCGCTAAGCTTTTCATTGTTATAACCTCCCTTGCAGCGCAGCCAGCTGCTGACCCAAATACTGGCGCAGCCAGACGTAAATTTCGGGATTGGCAAAATCGCAGGCGTCGCCCAAAATATCCCGCATCTCCTGCGTTGTAAAGATAAAGCTGCCGCCTGCGCAGCTATACTTAAAATGCAATTCTATCTGCGGCGCTCCCGCCAGCAGCACGGCAATGCTATCCGCCAAATCGCCCAAAGGCGGGCGGTCAATATTATCCGCAGCAAAATAAGCGGCCAGCTCCGTGCCCTTGCCCGGCTCCGAAGCGATGTCCAAGCGTCCGCCGCACTGCTGCGTCACCATATCCATAAAGGGTATGCCCAGCCCCACCTTGCGCGTCTTACGCGAAGTAACGAAGGGGTCGCGCACCCGGCGCAGCATTTGCGCGTCCATACCGCAGCCGTCGTCGCTGACGCGAAAAACGAAAAAGCCCGCTTCATTTTCATTGACTTCAATCGCGATATGCTTCGCACCGGCAGCCACCGAATTCTGTGCAATATCCAAAATATGCAGCGACAGCTCCCGCATCTTATTTATACCTGTCCAAAATAGCCGCCAGCTTATCTGTAGTCAGACGGCCGTGGGTGTCCTCGTTAATTTGCATAACAGGGGCTAAACCGCAGGCGCCGATACAGGCCACGGTTTCCAGCGTAAAACGCAGATCCTCGGTAGTATGGCCCGCCTTAATGCCCAGCTGCTTTTCCAAAGCCTGCAAAATAGTTTTGCCGCCGCGCACATGGCAGGCAGTCCCTTGGCACACGCGGATAATATTGCGTCCGCGGGGATTCAGATGGAACAGGGAATAAAAGGTAACTACGCCGTAAATATCGGCAATAGGCGTCCCCGTATGCTTGGCGATGTATTCCAGCACATCCTTGGGCAGATAATTATACAGGCTCTGCACCTCCTGCAAAATCGGAATCAAGGGTCCCTTTACGTCCTTGTACTTGGCCAGAATAGCGTCGATGCGCACCCGTTCGGGGTTAGCGCCGCCACAGCAGCTGCAGTTATGCTCCAGCCTGTTTTCACTGATGCTCATAGTCTCCCTCCTCCAAAAAGGAATATGCATATATCACTAAATTAAGTATAGCATTATAGCGAAATTTAAGCAACGCTGTATGCTGTATACTGCGTTTATAGCGTACTATATTTATATTATTTTTCGCAGAAATCCGAAAATTTTCCCGGCAATAAGCTGCGCCCGCCGCTTCCCGCCAAAGCCAGCCGCAGCTCCTGCAGCGTCAGCGCTTCTACTGTAAGCAGATTTTTCGGTCCCTGTACACAATCCAGAATATTATGGGCGTCCGAATTAGTCACATAGGGCAGATAGCCTGTCAGCCGCTGTAAAGAGGACTGTACGCTGCGCCGCCAGCCTGCGGCAGAAATTTCCGCCGCTGCAAAGCCAAAGCCCGGCTCGATAAAGCCCAGCTGGCCCACAATGCTGTAGGCCGGGCGGTCGATATGCGCGGCAATGGTCAAGCCGCCTAAGGTCGCCACCTGGCGCACCACCTGTTCGGCAGTCAGGCTGAGAGGAGCCAGCAGTAGCCGTTCCTCCTCCCGTACAAATTCATCCTCAGAGTCCACCACGAACTGCGCTCCGAAGCGTCCGGCGTCGTTAAGCCTGCCGTTCATATGCTTATCCACCACCTGCTGCCAAACCGCCAGCTGCTCCAGCGTATCAAACAGCGCCACAATATGAGCCTCCTCCAGACATTCCACCTCCATCCCCGGAAACACCTTGACGCCGTATTCCTCGCCGCAGCGCACGGCGGCTGCCGCATTGGCGCTGGCGTTATGGTCCGTAATAGCGATTGCGCCAATGCCAAATTCCGCAGCCCGCAGCACAATATGATGAGGCGTCATTTCCACCTCGGCGCAGGGCGAAAGCAGCGTATGAATATGCAGATCAGCTAAAACGCTCTGCATAGCCTATGCCCGGCCCACGCCCAAGGCGTACAGCTTGCCGATAACCTCAAAGGCAGGTTCTTCGGTAGCGACGATAACCACATCATTCAGATTAGCCTTATTCAGCGTATCGGCGGCTACAGGCCCGTCGCCTGCCACAATCACGGCGGATAAGCCTATAAGGGAAGCGACGGCGGCCACATTCTGGTGTCCCTGCATCGTCACCCACACCATGCCCGGCTGCGCCTGCCCCATAGCGTTGCTCAGCAGGTCGGACGCATAACCGCCCTCCACGTCCGCATACAGCGCATCCTCGGATACATCCTTAGTCAGCAGCTTTAAATTCAGTGCATCAATCATTTCTTTAACCTTCATTACGCTCATCCTCCGTATTATTCAACATCTTAGGCTCATGGTAAATAGGAATCTGCTTTGCCAGCTCCAGCATTCCCCGAGACAGCTTATGCACGCTGGCGCGCAGCTTAAAGATACAGTCAATCTCGTGCGCCTTACCCTGCACAATATCCTCTGCCAAGCCCTGGCAGCTGGGCGCGCCGCAAGCGCCGCAGTCCAGTCCCGGCAAGGAACACAATACCTCCTCCATGCGCTCGAACTTTTTCATAGCTTCCATAATATCGTCGTCCAGCTGCATCATCGGCCGCGGCACCAGCTTTTTGCGGTAAGCCGCCGAAGCGGGAAAATCCTGCAGCACCATGGTCTGCGCCATAGCCTCGCGCCTGTCCGCAGGCTCCGCGGCGCGCATAGCGCTAATGCGCTGCCGTAGGTTGCATTCCGCCACAAATTTGTTTTCCGCTGTCAAAAGGCCGCCCAAGCAGCCGCCCTTGCAGGATAAGCATTCCACATAATCCAGCTGCGGCATTTTATTCATGGAAATCTGCTCTAAAATATCATATACATTATCGATGCCATGCACCGATAAGCCGTTGGTAATCCCGGCGGAAGCAATCTCGCCGCCGTAAGCGCCCCAGCTAAGGCCGTAGGAGGAACCGGTACGCACATGCAGCTCGTGCCCGCCGCCTAAATTTTTCAGCAGCAGGCCATAAATCTCCGCCAGACCAAAGCTGCCGGAAAGCTCCGTATGCTGCACATCCACCGATTGGCGGATATTAGTTTCCTTGGACGGACAGGGAGAAATAAACCAAACGCCGATCAGCTCCGGCGGCATTTGCAGCCGGGCGGCCGCCTCGCGCTTCACATAAATAGCCGCCGCCTCTACCGGAGCCAGCACCGGCACCACCTGCTTAATCAGTTCAGGGAATTTTACCTGAATCAAACGCAGCACAGCGGGGCAGGTACTGGAAATAAGCGGCTTGCGCCCGCCGGTATAATTTTTAATATAGTCCTCTATCTCGCAGGCTATGTATTCGGAAGCCAGCGAAACGTCAAAAATCTCGTCGAAGCCAAGATTGTGCAGTCCCTGCCAAATATCCGTCAGCGGCACGCTGGCCGGAAACTGGGAATACAGCGACGGCGCAGGCAGCACAATATTATAGGCGTATTTTGTCAGCCCCTCCAGCGTGTCGGAACGCACGGAAAAAGCATGATAAGGACAACCTGCCGCACAAGCGCCGCAGTCGATGCAGCGGTCAGCCAAAATTTCCGCCTGCCCGTTACGCACGCGAATGGCCTCCGTCGGACACAGCTTAACGCAGGATACGCAGCCCTGACATTTATCCTGCTGCAGCTGCACAGAATGATAGTATTTAGTAGGAGCCATGCGTATCACCTCTCTCTCAAAATATATTCAAGACTGACGCCTAAACGGCCCAGCCGGCAATTCTACAAATCCTCGCTCTGATGCTTAAAGCCCATAACGATGGTCGTGCCCTGCCCCACAGCGGACTGAATATCAAATTCGTCGGAGCATTTCTGCATATTGGGCAGGCCCATACCGGCGCCAAAGCCCATCTGGCGCACATAATCAGGCGCTGTGGACCAGCCCTCCTGCAGCGCCTTGTTGATATCGGGAATGCCGGGGCCCTGGTCGCTGACGGTAATCACTGTTTTATCAGGAAAGACCTCGGCCGCCACATTGCCGCCGCCGGCATGAATAATAACATTCATTTCCGCTTCATAGGTGCCGATGGCGATACGCCGCACAATATCCGCCGGAATCCCCAGCCGCTGCAGCATCTTCTTAATCTTGGAGGACGCTTCGCCGGCGCGCTCAAAATCTCCGCCAACGCAGTCAAAAGCTATTTTCACAGATTTACTATCGCTCATCCTATTTACTCCTTTTATGGCAGCCGGGGATGCCGGCTCCGTACAAAATACCGCAGGCCTCAAACAGCGAATAGCCTGTAGCCAAAACCGGCAGCATGCTTTCCTCTGCCGCCGCCAGAATATCCTTGTCCGGCCGCTTATCGCGCACAAATACCAACGCGCTCAGCTCGGTCATTTCGGCGGTACGCACCACCTGCATATTAGTCAGCCCTGTACACAGCAGCGTATTGCGCTTGGTAAAGGCCAATACATCGCTCATCATATCGCTGCCGCAGCAGGTTTCTACCTGACGTTCCAGATAATCCCGCCCCGCCAATACCTCGGCGTCCAGCAGCCTTTGCACATCTTTAAGATTCATACACATCGCTCCCATATGCTTGATCGTCAGTCTGATATACTTATATAAATTTATTGTACACTGTTCATTGGCAGATGTAAATAAAGCGAGCCGATTCCGTCATGATTTTTTCCTGAATACTGCTGCAATGTAATTTTGCTTACAGAAGCGCAAAAAGGACTGCGCCCTGAGGCACAGCCCTAAAAACAATTTGCACGCTATTGAGTTCACTCTATGGCAGCCAGGGCCTGGGCCAAATCGGCAAGCAGGTCCTCCTTAGCCTCCAAGCCGCAGGAAATACGCACCAGCCCGGCCGGTACGCCTGCCGCCGCCAGCTGCTCGTCCGTCAGCTGACGGTGAGTCGAAGTAGCCGGATTCAGGCAGCAGGTACGGGCGTCTGCCACGTGGGTTTCGATAGCCGCCACCTTCAGCCGCTTCATAAAGGCTTCTGCCGCCGAACGGCCGCCCTTTAAATTAAAGGATACTACGCCGCAGCCGCTGTTGCCCAGGTACTTCTGCGCCAAAGCGTAATATTTATTGGAAGGCAGGCCGGGATAATTAACGTATTCCACCTGCGGCTGCTTTTCCAAAAATTCGGCCACAGCCTGCCCGTTTTCCACATGACGCGGCATGCGCACATGCAGCGATTCCAAGCCCAAATTAAGAATAAAAGCGCTTTGCGGCGATTGGCAGCAGCCCAAATCGCGCATCAGCTGCGCCGTCGCCTTCGTAATAAATGCGCCGCCCTGACCGAACTTTTCCGCATAGGTAATGCCGTGATAAGATGCATCCGGGCTGCATAAGCCGGGGAATTTACCGGCGTGAGCCAGCCAGTCGAATTTGCCGCCGTCCACTACCGCGCCGCCCAGGCAGGCTCCATGCCCGTCCATATACTTAGTGGTAGAGTGAGTAACGATATCTGCGCCCCATTCGATGGGACGGCAGTTAATAGGCGTCGGAAAGGTATTGTCCACAATCAGCGGTACGCCGTGCTTATGCGCAGCTTTGGCAAATTTTTCGATATCCAGCACCGTCAGCGCCGGATTGGCAATGGTTTCACCAAAAACAGCCTTAGTATTATCCTGAAAAGCGGCGTCCAGCTCCGCTTCCGTACAATCCGGCCCCACAAAGGTCGCCGTTACGCCCATCTTAGCCATGGTAACAGCTATCAGATTAAAGGTGCCGCCATAAATTGAGGACGACGCCACAATGTGGCTGCCCGCCTCGCACAAATTAAACAAGGCGAAAAAATTAGCCGCCTGCCCCGACGAAGTCAGCATAGCCGCCGTGCCGCCCTCCAGCTCGGCGATTTTGGCCGCTACAAAATCGCAGGTAGGATTTTGCAGACGGGAATAAAAATAACCGCTGGCCTCCAAATCGAACAGCTTGCCCATGGCCTCGCTGGTATCATATTTAAAAGTGGTGGATTGAATAATGGGAATCTGGCGCGGTTCGCCGTTTCCCGGCCTGTAGCCGCCCTGAATACATTTTGTGTTAATATTAAGCTCCTGCATTGTACTGCCCCTTTCCTGCAATCTGTCAAATCCTTATTTCTTTACGTCAGCGCCCAGCTGCTGCAGCTGCAATAAAATCCTGTTATACTCGTTCAGCGCCTTGTTCAGCTTATCGCCGTCGGCCGGAGCCAACTGCGTCAAATCGTAAGGCGTATCCTGATAAACGATATTCAGCCAGTTCATGTAAAACAGATGAGCGTAGCTGCGCCATTTAAACACCGGCTGCTGCGTCGTATCGTTATCAGGGAAATAATATTCCGGAATAGCAATGGGCAGGCCCTTCTTTTTATCACGATAATATTCGTCAGCCAGCGTATAACGGTCGTACTCAAAATGTCCCAGCACAAAAATCCGGCGCAAATCCTTCGTAGCGCAAATATTGATGCCGTTTTCCACGGAGCGGGACAAAACCTGCAAGGCCTTGCAGGCGTCGATAGCGTCGTCGTCTACCGCCGTATGCCGCGACTGGGGAATAAAGTAACGGTCGTCAAAACCGCGCAGCAGCGGATGGTTGCGCACCGTCAGCCCATAGGGGAAAATGCCGAACATTTTGGTCGGCAGCACCGTCTTGTTGACGCCATAGTAATGGTATAACGCCGCCTGCGCGCCCCAGCATAATGTCATAGTGGAGTAACAGTGAAATTCTGCCCAATCCAAATAGGCTGTAATTTCCTGCCAGTAATCCACGTCCTCAAAGGCGTAGGTTTCCACCGGCGCACCCGTCATCAAAAAAGCGTCGTAATAACGGTCCTTGATGTCCTTAAACTCCAAATAGGCTCTGTCCAGATAGGAATTATCGGTGTGCGTTGTTTCGCGGCTCACCGTGCGGCAGAAGTCCACCTCAATCTGCAAGGGCGAATTGCCCAGCAGGCGCAGCAGCTGAATTTCCGTGGGCTTTTTCAACGGCATCAAATTAAGAATACACACCTTCAGCGGACGCACGCGCTGATTATGAGCGCGTTCCTCCGTCATGGTAAAAATACCCTCCTCCTGTAATTGTACAATTGCGGCTAATTTATCGTTGACTTTAATCGGCATAGCAGTTCCTCCTCCCAGCGGCGCGCCTGCCTACGCGCCTTTAATCTAAAACGCCTTTACAGGAACCGCCATGAGGCAATAAAAAAGCTTCCGTTCCTGTAATACATACAGGGACGAAAGCGTAAATTCCGTGATACCACCCTATTTCGTTCATGCGTCGCCGCATAAACCTCTTCAAGTACGCAGGGATTGGCTACCCTTTAATACTCCAGCGCTGTAACGGGCGCTCCCGGACGGCCTAAATGCGAACATCTCAGCCCATCGACTCCAAGACCATCTTCAATGGAACCATCTGCTCCTCCTTGCACCACAGCGGAGGCTCTCTGCGCCAGACTTGCCCATCTACTCTTCTCTTCACAGTCCAAATATTAAGCTATGTGCTAGATGATACAACACTAAACGCGCCGCGTCAATAAAATCCGCAAAATTTTGCAGCATGCAGCTTTGCGCCGCGCCGAATGTAAACAATATTACACTGCGTCCTACTCCTGCCGCTCATAAGCGTTCAGCTTCCAGCACAGCATGGTCAGCCCGCCCAACAGCCAAAAGAGCAGGCCCATCTGCGTATTAAAATAGACGTGATCCGTCAAGCCGCCCACGGCAATGCCCACGGAAGCCAGCACATAGCCGCGCCCCATAGCCCGCAGCCACAAACTGCGCCCCTGAAAGGCCAGACGACAGCCGGTACGCAGGAAAACTCCCCACCACACCAGCAGGAAAGCAAACAGGCCGTGCCAGCCCAGCTCGGCCAAAACATTCAGGAAAATATTATGGCAATGGTACATAATGACGCTGGTATCCGCCAGATAATAATTATATTTCGGATAC
>ERZ779895.1872-NODE-1872-length-20819-cov-4.637787_pt1 | contig 20819 bp, 18 predicted proteins | sample MGYA00511093_ERZ779895 | MGnify/ENA primary metagenome ERZ779895 (study PRJEB29588, sample SAMEA2142970) | human gut metagenome | biome: human gut; feature: human-associated habitat; material: faeces | place: Denmark | collected 2008/2010 ... | reverse complement strand
CTCGCTCAGGCAGGCGCGGCCGAGGTTCGTGTGCAGCGTCACGCCCGTTGCGTTGATGACTGTACGCAGCGACGGCATCTGCTTCTCTTCCGCCCGCGCCAGAATGCGCGCGCACAGCTCGTCCGTCTCCGGCAGCGAGGAACGTCCGCCGCGCACTTCGCTTCGCAGCGCGTCCAGCTCCTCGCGCACGCTCTCGCGCAATAGCGTCTGCGACAGCACCGACGCCTTGAGCTCTCCCCGATCGAGCAGCTCGTCCACCCGTGGGATAGAACGGAACAGATTTTCTTCCACGCTTTCCCCTCCTCACGCCCGACATACCATGCATCGGGCTCCAGTTCTCCAGTTTGACTTTACCCTATCAGAAAGGCCACCGCCCGTCAAGAAAAACGCACAAAAAAGCGGTTCCTCCACATGGAAGAACCGCTTTTTCTCTTCTTTATTCCGCCGCACGGATCGCCTTGTTTTCCTGTCGTCCCTTGAGCAGAACCGGCACATCCATCAGCGCAAACACCGCCGCGAGCAGCACGGGGAAGCCGATCCAGTGATAACCGAAGTTGACGCAATAAATCGGCACCGCCATCGCCAACAGCAGCAAGAAGCACTTGCCCATGTACCTGACGCTCGGTCGGATCTCACCGCCCGAAAACAGCATGATGGGATAGGCCGCAAGCAGAATGTGCACGCTCGTCGAATGCCAGAACATGAAGTTCGCCGCCGGAAGCGACGTCCACGTCGGGAACAACAGCGCCGCCGTCGCCGCGGGGATACAGATAAAGTAGAGGAAGTTATTAAGCAGCCTGTTCGGTTTCCACGCGTGCAGCGTGATAAGGAAAATGTTGATCGAGCACAGGTGCAGCGGCAGATAGTCCCAGTTGAAATTCCCGCCGATCTGCAAACCGATCTGTTTGAACGCCTCGTCCGCGAGCAGGAGAACGGCAAAGAGCTTTCGCAGCTGCGCCCGCTTCTTCTCGTCCGCCGCCTTGTAGCGCTTGCAGCTCAGCGCGGCAAAGCCGATATACAGCGCAAGCGTCACCAAATGCCGCGCGCCGAAGAGCGAAAAGCCAAAGCCCTCGCCAATTGTATCCACCGTATCCCAAAAGCACTCCACTTGATCAAACCTCCCGCTATCTTTTTCTTCGCAAACAGCATATCATACGGCGGCCGAAATGCACCTGAAAAATTTTTTAAGATTTCAATATTCCATTCTCAGGCCCAGCATTTCCCCGCTGCTGCCGCCGCGGTACTCGCCGTTTTCGATCACGCGCTCGCCGAGTACAAACACCTCGTCAAAGCCCGACGCGCAGGCCTTCGGTGTGAGGTAAGTTCCTCTCTCGCGGATTTTCTCGGGGGCAAAAAGCAGCAGATCCGCGTCCGCGCCCACTTCGATCTTTCCCTTTCCCGCAAGGGAGAACCGCTCCGCCGCCTTAAGCGTCACCTTATGCACCGCCTGCTCGAGCGTGAGTACCTTTTCCCGCACGACGTAGGTTTCGATAAGCCGCGCAAATGCGCCGTACACGCGCGGATGTACCTGCCCGGCGCCGGGGTAGGTCGCGTCCGAAATGACACCCGAAAATGGTGCGCGCAAAATAGCCTTGAGATCTTCTTCGTCCGAGATGTAGTCGATCATCCCCGCCTCGCACTTCTCCGCCGCCAACAGGTCAAAAAGTGCGTCGTAGGGATCTTTCCCGAGCGTCTGCGCGATCTCGGCGACGGATTTTCCCTCAAAGCGGCGATATTCGTCCGTCCGAAGCCCGATGGCAACGACGTTTTCAAATCCGACAAGCAGCGTGATATTTTCAAAATCGCTGCCCGTTTCCATCCGCGCGCGCATCTCTTCACGCGTGGCGCAGTCACGCAGGCGCTTCGTCAGCGTCTCTGTCCCGCCCGCCTGAAACTCCGGCGGCAGCACATGGATCAGCTGCGTTGAGCCGGCGGTGTAGGGATAGGCGTCGCACATCACGTCAAGCCCTTCCTCCCGTGCCCGCGCGATGAGCGAGAGCATCTCCGGCACAGCCTTGCGTGCGTTTCGCCCGCCGATGGCCTTGAGGTGGCTCACCTCCAGCGGCGTTTGCAGTGCGCGGGCAACCTCGATCATCTCACGCAGCGCGTCCACCACGCCGTCGCCCTCCTGACGCATGTGCACGCAGATGGGCACGCCGCTTTGATACAGCGGCGCAAGCGCGCGGATGAGTCCGTCGGTCGAATAGAAGATCTCCGGCGCGTAGCCAAGGCCGAGCGATACGCCGCACGCGCCGTCGGCGAGCGCCTTTTCCATGTGATAGTGCATCTCTCTCATTTCAAGCGGCGATAACTCGTCCGCTTCAAAGCCCGCGGCAAGTGTGCGCAGTGTTCCCATGCCGGCAAGCTGCGCGCAGGAGAGCGGCAGGCCGCGGCTCTGCGCCGCCTTGAAATAGGAAGCGAGTGAATCAAAGCGCAGCCCCGGCGTGATCTCCCCCGTGATGGGCGCGAGATAGCGCGCGCAGGCGGGCGCATACTTTCCCGCGAGCGGCGCGAGCGACATGCCGCAGTTGCCGTTCACGATCGTCGTCAGCCCCTGGCAAAGCTCCGCTCGCCCGAAATCCTTGCGGAACACCGCCGCATCGGCATGGCGGTGCATATCGATAAACCCCGGTGTCAGGCAGCGGCCTGCGGCCTCAATCGTCGAAAACGCCTGCGCGTCCGGCAAATTCCCAACCGCTTCGATCATGCCGTCCCGAATGCCGACATCCGCGTTGAACGCCGCCTTCCCCGTACCGTCAATGATCTTCGCACCGCGGATCAGCGTATCCAGCATGCTTATCCCTCCTTTTTTGCAGTCTACCACACCGCGCAGCCGCTTGGCAAGGTCATTTCCCCTTGCAATCCGCCCCGGCGCAGAGTATACTGGAAAAAACGCAAAAAGGAGCCCTTCCATGAACAAAAAGAACCGCATTCACGACTGGCGCAAGCTCAAGTGGCCGTTTACCGTCACATTTCTATACTATTCCCTTCTCTCGCTTTACACCGGCACCGCCGAGCAGAGCGAGGACGGCTTTCTCACCATGTTCCTCACGGTTTTGATCGTGGACGCGGTCGCATATCTTTCCTACTGCTATTTTCTCTGCAAGAAAGAGGAGGACATGTCAAAGCTCTGGTTCGTCTTTATCCTCGCCTTTGTTCTTGTATCCACGCCGCAGCTCTCCATCCTCTGGCAGATGATGACGGCGCACGTTCTCGGCACATGACCCTCTCAATTTCACATGGTTTTCCCAGCGCTCTTTCCGCATGGAAGGGGCGCTTTTTTTGTGCTCTCTGACATTTTTGCCCGGCTGTCAGAAAATCGGATAAGCCACTGCGTTTGCCCATAGTTTTCGACAATTTCCTTTGTTACTTTTTAAAATAAAGATGGGGCTTTCCCGTCCGGGTGGCCGGCAAAAAGTTAACAGCTTATGCATTGAAACCGCTCCGCCTTTTTGCTATGCTGTTTTTATCAGGCCGCGTCTTTTTCACGCGGTCTGTAAAATGCTAAACAAAGGAGCTGAAGACATGCCGATCCGTCCGCTTGTCGATCGCACTTATCTCGAGCAGGTGCTGCTCTCGCGTCTCTCCCGCGGCGAGGTACAGCAGTGGGTTCAGAAATACTTCCAGCCGTATCGTGAGCTGATGAGCTACTATCGCTGCGCGATCATGGAAGTAGAAACGAAGTTCAATGTGCTCAATGAAGAGCTTTCCCTGCAATACGACCGCAACCCCATCGAAACGATCAAAACGCGCCTCAAGTCGCCGGAGAGCATCATGGAAAAACTCTCCCGCCGCGGCTATCCCATGACTGTGGAGAGCATTGAGCAGAACCTCAACGATATTGCAGGCGTGCGCGTCATCTGCTCGCACCCGTCGGACATCTACAAGCTCTCCGACGCGCTGCTGCGGCAGGACGACATCACGCTCATCGAGCGCAAGGACTACATCGCAAACCCCAAGCCCAATGGCTACCGCAGCCTCCATCTCATCGTCGAAACGCCCATCTTCCTGCACGACCAGAAGCGGCTCATGCGGGTCGAGGTGCAGTTCCGCACGATCTCGATGGACTGGTGGGCCAGCCTTGAGCATAAGATCCGTTACAAGAAAAATCTCCCCGAGATGGACTATGTGGAGCGCGAGCTCTATGAGTGCGCCGAGATCAGCGCACAGCTCGACGCGCGCATGGAAAAGCTCCAGAAGATCGCCGCACAGGCAACTGAGGAAAGGGATCGCGCCCTTTCCTCCTGATTGAGAATGTCCGCTTCGCGCGGACGCGGAAAGGAAGCGTGGCAACAGGAACGCAGCAGAGAAGATCGCCCATGCAGCAGAGCGCAAAGCCTTTGAGACCATGCTGGATTCTCTCATCAAAAAGGGTCAGACACAGGACGTCGGTGACATCGCCAACTCCTTGGTCGACATGGTACAGAAGATCCATGGCTCGGTCTGGAAGCCTGAGACCTTCGCCGGTCTCCACATGATCGCCAACGAGTCGGATGGCAAGTGGGCGCATTATCTCCAGCGCCTGATCCGCGAATGCGACCCCTATCTTCTCAAAACGTTTCTGACGAATGCCGCTTACGAGGGTGGCTTCCGCGGCTTCCAGCAGGCGCAGAAAAACGCCGAAAAGTACGGCTGCAACATTCCCTGGCTTATCCTGATGGATCCGACGAGCGCATGCAACATGCGCTGCAAGGGCTGCTGGGCGGCGGAATACGGCCACAACCAGAATCTCACCTTTGAAGAAATGGATCGTGTGCTGACCGAGGCCAAGGAGCTCGGCACCCACGCCTGCCTCTTCACCGGCGGCGAGTTCGCCGGCGGCTGCGTTGCCGGTGGGCGCATCTACTGCCACATCAACGCTGCGGGCGATGTGGAGCCCTGCGTCTTTATCCATTACTCGGGCGCGAACATCCGTGAGAAGAGTTTCCTCGAGTGCTTGCAGCAGCCGCTCTTCCTCGAATACCGCAAGGGTCAGCCCTTCAACGGTAACCACCTGCGTCCCTGCCCGATGCTCGAAAACCCGGAGCTGCTGCCCCAGATGGTCGCGCGCTCCGGCGCGCACTCGACCGACCTCGAAGCGCCCGAGAGCGTGGAGCACCTGTGCGGCAAATGCAAGGCCTACGCCGCCTGCTGGCGTCCCGAGGCCGAAAAGCTCTGGGACGAGGAGCACTGCGAGTAAATGACTTTTCTGTAACCTTCCCCGATACGCAAGAAAGCCGCCGACCTGATGGTCGGCGGCTTTTGCCACATTTTCGAATTCTTTACTTGACTGCCGCGAGCAGGGCGTCCACGCGGTCGGTCTTCTCCCAGGCAACGCCGAGATCCTCGCGGCCCATGTGGCCGTAGGCGGCGAGCTGGCGGTAGATCGGGCGGCGCAGATCAAGGTCGCGGATAATGGCGGTCGGGCGCAGGTCAAAAACCTTCTCCACAGCCTCTTCAAGCTTACCGTCGTCCACCTTGCCGGTGCCGAAGGTCTCGACCATGATGCTCACGGGGTGGGCAACGCCGATGGCGTAGGCAAGCTGCACCTGGCACTTTTCGGCAAGGCCGGCGGCCACGATGTTCTTGGCAACATAGCGCGCGGCGTAAGCGGCAGAGCGGTCGACCTTCGTCGGGTCCTTGCCGGAGAAGGCGCCGCCGCCGTGGGGAGCGCTGCCGCCGTAGGTATCGACGATGATCTTGCGGCCGGTCAGGCCGCTGTCGCCCTGCGGGCCGCCGATGACAAAGCGGCCGGTCGGGTTGACATAAATCTTAGTCTTCTCGTCCATCAGCTCCGCGGGAACGGTCGGCTTGATGACCATCTCGATCATGTCGCGGCGGATCTGCTCGAGCGTCGCCTCGGGCGCGTGCTGGGTGGAGAGCACGATGGTGTCAACGCGCACGGGCTTGCCGTTTTCGTCGTACTCGACCGTCACCTGCGTCTTGCCGTCGGGACGGAGATAATCAACAAGACCCTGCTTGCGCACATCGGTGAGCTTCTTCGCCATCTTGTGGGAAAGAGAGATCGCCAGCGGCATCAGCTCGGGCGTCTCGGTGCAGGCGTAGCCGAACATCATGCCCTGATCGCCCGCGCCGTTGTCGAGCTCGCTCGCGCCGCTCTCTTTGTTTTCGAAGGAGTTGTCCACGCCCATCGCAATATCGCTCGACTGCTCGTCGATGTTCGTGACGACGCCGCAGGTGTCGCAGTCGAAACCGTACTTCGCGCGGTCATAGCCGATGTCGCGGATCACGCCGCGCGCGATTTTGGGAATGTCAACGTAGCAGTTCGTGGTGATCTCGCCCATGATGTGGACAAGACCGGTGGAGACCGCCGTCTCGCAGGCCACGCGGCCGCTGGGGTCTTTTTCAAGGATCGCGTCGAGCACCGCGTCGGAGATCTGGTCGCAGATCTTGTCGGGATGCCCCTCGGTGACGGATTCAGAGGTAAATAAACGTTTTGCCATGATTCTTTCTTCCTTTCTTTCGGGAAAAACAAAAAATACTCTGTCGAACCGACAGAGTATCGCACTTTCTGCTCTTCCTCATCTCTCGATTCGTTCGTCGGATTTGGCACCTTGCCTCTTCGGGCAGGTTGTCGTGGTGTCATAGGGCCGATCCCTCAACCACTCTTGATGAAGTATTCACTTGTGGCTTTCGCCGAATCGTATTGTAGCACATTTGTGCGTTTTGTCAATCAATATTTTGTAATTTTGCGCAAAACCTTGACTTTGACTGGATTTATGCTACAATATTGCCCACGAATTAAATGTCATCGGAGGACTTGCGGCCGCAGCCGCAGCAGTCGAAAAGATGTCGGATGCGTCCGGTCAGGCAAATGACCGGGCTTTTTTTATGTACGCTCAACGAACCGGAGGCTTTGGAGGCTTTTTATGAAGATTTCCCTTTCCGATCATTTCACCTATCAAAAGCTGCTGCGCTTTGTCGCGCCCAGCATTTTCATGATGATCATCACCTCTATTTACAGCATTGTCGACGGCTTTTTCGTTTCGAACTTTGTCGGCAAGAATCCCTTCGCCGCGCTGAACCTCATCTTCCCCGTCATCATGGCGCTCGCCGCCTTCGGCTTTATGATCGGCACGGGCGGCAGCGCGCTCATCGCCAAAACGCTCGGCGAGGGCAAACAAAAAGAGGCAAACGAGATCTTCTCCATGCTCGTCGTGGCGCTCACGGTGGGCGGCGCTGTGCTGAGCGGCGTGTGCCTTCTTTTTCTTCGACCCATCTCCTACGCCGTCGGCGCGACCGACCTCACGATCGATGACTGCGTGCTCTACGGGCGCGTGCTGCTCGCGTCTCTCCCCTTCTTCATGCTGCAAAACAGCTTTCAGAGCTTTCTTGCCACGGCGGAAAAGCCGCACTTCGGCCTGCGCGTGACGGTTTGCGCGGGTCTTACGAACATGGTGCTTGATTTTCTGCTCGTCTATGTCTTTCCGCTGGGGCTTCTCGGTGCGGCACTCGCAACGGCCTTTTCCCAGCTTGTCGGCGCGCTGATCCCGCTCGTCTACTTTCTGCGCCCGAACGACTCCCCCCTCCGTCTGACGCGCCCGTGCTTTGACCTGCGCGCGCTCGCGTGCGCCTGCGGCAACGGCTCGAGCGAAATGGTCAGCAACCTTTCCACCTCACTCGTCGGCGTACTCTACAACATCCGTCTCATGGCCATCGCGCAGGAAAACGGCGTCAGCGCCTACGGTGTTCTGATGTATGTCAGCTTCATCTTCATGGCCTTTTTCTTTGGCTACTCCATCGCGGTCACGCCTGTCGTCGGCTATCACTACGGCGCGCAGAACCACGCGGAGCTCAAGAGCCTCCTCAAAAAGAGCCTGACCGTTACGCTCCTCTCGAGCCTTGCCATGACAGCCTCCGCCATTCTGCTTGCCCGGCCCATCGCCCACGTTTTCGTCGGCTACGACGCAGAGCTCTGCGACATGACGGTCAATGCGCTGCGCATCTACGCGCTCTCATTCCTCGTCTGCGGTTTCAATATCTTCGGTTCGGCGTTTTTCACGGGGCTCAACAATGGCACGGCCAGCGCGCTCATTTCGTTCCTACGCACGCTCGTCATTCAGGTCTCCGCCGTGCTGCTCCTTCCAGAGCTGCTCGGGATCGATGGCATCTGGCTTGCCATCACCGTTGCCGAAACGCTCACGCTGCTCGTTACGGGAGCGCTGTTCCTTGCGGGCCGTGAAAAATATCACTACGCATAAAGCAGATCATCCAAACAGCCGCGGTGGCTCGAACCACCGCGGCTGTTCTTGCGCTTTCTGACGGGCTGTGGTAAGATCATTTCAACAAATCGGAAGTTATGGAGATATGTGTGATGGGTGGCTGCGAATGGTGCGATTATAAAGAAAACGAGTGGTTGCTATATCAATCATTATATTGGTCTGTCTATCTGGCAGATAGACAGGATTATGTCGGCAGATGTACTCTGGTGTTGAATAGACATTGCGGCAGCCTTTCAGAATTGGATATTTCTGAGTGGATTGAATTGAAAACCATTATAGATAAATTGGAATGGATCTACAAAGAGGTATTAGGAGCTGAATTAAGTAATTGGAGTTGTTTGTTAAATAACTTTTACAAAGAAGCGACACCAAACCCACATTTGCATATACATGTGAGACCACGATATAAAAATGCCGTTGTGATAAGCGATCACGTATACATAGATACAGAATATGCGCATCACTATGCTTTGAAAAAAGAGAGCTTATTATCTGATGATGACAGGAAAACGTTGTATGCACTCATGAAGAAAAACCTTGTCTTGTAACTTCCAGTCTATCAAACTGCTGCACACACGCTTTTTTCACCGACCGGTGCAATCGCCGTGATGTGGCGCGTGACCGACACGGCCAAGGCCGTTTTCAACGTGGACAACTACAAGGAGTATCTCTCCCTCCAGTGCGACGCGGCGCTGCGCAACATCGTGCGCATCTACCCCTATGACGTTGCCCCCGGCATCGACACCACCGGCGACGGTCACGCCGACGAGGGGAGCCTGCGTGGGTCGAGCGAGGTCGTTGCCGCGCGCATCCGCGACGAGATCCAGTCCAAGGTCGCCGACGCGGGCCTTGAGATCATCGAAGCGCGCATCACCTATCTCGCCTATGCGCCCGAGATTGCGGCGGTCATGCTCCAGCGCCAGCAGGCCAGCGCCATCATCGACGCACGCAAGATGATTGTCGACGGCGCGGTCGGCATGGTCGAAATGGCGCTTGAGCGTCTTGCGAAAAATGGCACGGTGGAGCTTGACGAGGAGCGCAAGGCGGCGATGGTCTCGAATCTGCTCGTCGTGCTCTGCGGCAACCGCGACGCGCAGCCCGTCGTCAACTCCGGAAGCCTCTATTAACCCGACATGAACGACAACGCCAAAAAGCAGGTTCCTCTGCGCCTTTCGCCCAAGCTCTACGCCGCCATCGCCGCCTGGGCGGAGGACGATTTCCGTTCCGTCAACGGCCAGATCGAATACCTGCTGACCGAATGCGTGCGCCAGAGGAAAAAGAACGGTAAGTACGTCGGCGAAGAGATCGACGTGCCGCCCGAGCTCGATCTCAAGTGAACAAGCGTTAAGAATGCGGAAAGAATTCGTTTCTTTCCGCATTTCTGCTCTTCATTCCATTTCGGAATGTGCATTTGTTCAAAGTTTATTGATGACTTTTTCCCGGCGCTGTGTCATAATAGATGCAAATGTTATTTACGACAAGTGAGGTATCCCGCATTGAAAAAGCTCAACCAGGCGATCGACCGCTTCTGTATCCTGCACCCGAATTTTGGCATTCCGAACCTGATGCTTTATGTGGTCATCGGCAACGTGGTGCTCGGACTGCTGTCCGGTTTTTCCACCGGCAATTTCCTGAGTTTCTTCTCCTTTACACTTGATGGACTCCTCCATGGGCAGATCTGGCGTCTTATCACCTTCGTTCTGATCCCCGAGAGCACAAGTCCCTTCTATCTTCTCATCACCTGCTACTTCTACTACTGGATCGGCTCGGCGCTTGAGCGGCAGTGGGGTACGGCCAAGTTCACCACCTATTACCTCAGCGGCATGCTGCTCACCGTCATCGGCGCAAGCATCGTCAGCCTCATCACAGGGTACAGCATTCCTGTCTACGGTGCAAATTATGTCAACTTTGCCATGTTCATGGCCTTCGCCCTGCTCTATCCCGATACGCAGGTGCTTTTCATGTTCATCATTCCTATTCGCATGAAGTGGCTCGCCTATCTCGATATATTCTACTTCTTCTTCGACATTTTTCGCTACATTTCCGCAGGTGTCGGCTATTATGCCATTCTGCCGGTCGTGGCGCTTCTCAACTTCGTCATCTTCTTCTGGCCTGAGCTTACGCGCTTTTTCCAGCTTGAGCGCCACCAGAGCAAGCAGGCCTCGCACTTCCACAACACCGTGCGCAATCAGCAGCGTCAGGAGCAGTATCAGCAGCAGACGCAGGGCTTTCGTCATAAATGTGCCGTATGCGGCCGCACCGATGTGACGAATCCCGAACTTCAGTTCCGCTATTGCAGCAAGTGCGCAGGCTACCATTGCTTCTGCTCCGACCACATTTTCAATCACGTTCACTTTACGGACGAGCAGCCATAAGCAAAGGGAGGCATTTTTATGGCGTATACCAGGCAGCAGGCGTGGGATTTGCTCACGCAGTACAACAAGGGCGAATTTCACTTAAAGCACGCGTGCATCGTCGCCGATGTCATGCGTTGGTACGCAGAACAGCTCGGCTACGGCGAGGAAGCGGATTTCTGGGAGATCGTCGGGCTTTTGCACGATCTCGACTTTGAACTTTACCCCGACGAGCACTGCATCAAGTCGCAGCAGATCATGCGCGAGCACGGTCTTGACGAGCGCTTGATCCGCGCCACCGCGAGCCACGGCTACGGCCTGCACTTCGACGGGCTGCCCGAGCCGCAGCACGAGATGGAAAAAGTGCTCTTCGCCACCGACGAGCTTACAGGGCTCATCGGCGCGGCTGCGCTCATGCGTCCGAGCAAAAGCGTCAGCGATCTTGAGGTCAAATCCGTCAAGAAAAAATACAAAGACAAGAAGTTTGCCGCCGGCTGCTCGCGCGAGGTCATCGAGCGCGGCGCTGCAATGCTCGGCTGGGATCTCGATACGCTCATCGAGCGGACGATCCTTGCCATGCGCGCAAGCAGTCATGTCGACTGATCCCTCCACATCATTTTTTACCGGTCATCGGTTACCTGCGGAAAGGAAGGTGCTTCTATGAGCGATTTTACCCCCACGCCCACGCCAAGTTACAGCGGTAAGCTCCGCAACCACATGCTGATGGTGCCCGAATGCATCGAGGAGTGCAGCGGCATCCGCATCTTCGGCCGAACGATCAAGTCCTTTGTCTTTTCCACCGACGTTGCCACCATCGCAAGCTGCAATGCCGACGCGGTGATCGCCGTTTACCCCTTTACGCCCCAGCCGCGTATTGCGCGCGCCATCATCAGCGTGGCGGATATGCCGGTATTCTGCGGCGTTGGCGGCGGCTTCACCTCCGGTGCGCGTTCCGTCGCGCAGGCGATGGAGGCTGAGCACTGCGGTGCTTACGGCGTTGTGCTCAACGCTCCCGTTTCGGCCGACATCATGCGCGATATCCGCACGCATATCGACATTCCCGTTGTTGCGACCATCGTTTCCGCCACGCAGGATACTGAGGCACGTATCGCTGCAGGCGCCGACATTCTGAACGTCTCCGCCGCCGCGGAAACACCGCAGCTTGTCGCTGCGCTCCGCGCGCGTCACCCCGAGATCCCCATCATCGCCACCGGCGGCCCGAGAGATGAGACCATTCGCAAGACCATTGCCGCAGGTGCGAACGCCATCACCTACACCCCGCCCGACAACGGCGTGCTGCTCGCCGACATCATGACCGCGCATCGCGAGCGCTACCGCTAAACTACATATCCGCATAAAAAAGGCTGACCCGTACAGGTCAGCCTTTTTCGTTTCTTTTTCAGTACGGGCACGGGAATGCGGAGAACACCGCGTGGCCGTCCGTGAGGGTGAAGGGATATTCGTAAATGTCCTGCTCGCCGGTGAGCACAAATGTGTTCTTTTCATCGTTCCAGTCCTGGCGGTCGATCGTCTGAATAACCTTGCCTGCCGTATCGCCGCTCCACTCGACCCAGAGGCTCTCGCCGCCGATACTGGTGTCGCTGCCGCGGTCAGCGGAGAGCACATAAAGCTTGCCGTCGATCTCCTTGAAGCGATCCGGCGAATACGCAAACCATTCGTTCATCAGTTCTTCCGTCACATGCGCTCTGAGCAGTGTGCGCAGCTGTTCCATCGTGTTGATGTTCATAAGGCCGAAGCGGCAGTAATCTCTCCCGTCGTTATCTTCGACCATCGGCACGCTGTTGTCCATGGGCGGCGTTGTCATGTGGAACCACGCCCAGAGATCCTCGGTCACACGGTAATCTGCAAGCACGACCGTTTCTTTCGGCATATCGAGCAGCGACTGCATGTGGCGGCTGAGCGTATAGAAAAAGCTGTCATACGGGATCTGGAACTCCTGCGGTCCCGCCGCGTAAGGTGCAATAATATATTGGTCAAACGTTACCGTCAGGCCGTCTTCCGTAAAGTTCAGTGTGGCAAATGTCGGAAAATCATGCAAATAGGAATCGTAATCGGAAAAGTATACATCAGCCATGCGCTTTTCTTCGACCTCATTGAGCATCTGCCAATAGATGGCCCTCTGGAAGGTCGAAGCATCGCCGTAGCGGCTGCTTTCGTCCGCCAGATCATCTGCCGTCAGGAATTTTCCCGTCGTCAGGTCGAAGTTCCACGCGCGGCTGTAGCTGTTGGGATGCACGCCGCCGTAGTAGGTGTAGCCCTCGGCCGCGATGCTCAGGAGCTTCCCCTCGGTCATATAGGTCTGCGCCATGGTCAGCTCGCTCGTCCAAAAGCTTCCCTCTGTAAACGCGCTCGAACCACCCTCGGCATAGAGCTCCTTTGCCTCCGAAGCGACCTGCGCCGCATCGGACTGAAGCCCTGCGAGCACGTTGTTCATCTCCGTATTAAAGGCATTCTGCGCCGTGAGCTGCGACGTATCGACCGCGCCGTCGTTGGCCGTCACATTCTCCGCAGGCGTGTAAAGCTCGCCGCTTTCCGTGCGCAGCTCAAGCATCGGCAGCTCGTAGCGCTCCGCCATCAGCACCGTGCCGTCGTCGGCCTTGTATTCGTTTTCATAGACCTGCGTTGCAACTTCAAAATGCAGCGCGCCCTGCGCGCCGACCCTGTCCGCCGCGCCCTCCTCCTTTGCGCCGCATGCGGCAAGATTCAGTGCCAGTACGCAGCAAAGCAGCATCATCCATTTTTTCATCGTAGTCTCCTTTCAGGGTTTGAGGAAATCCTCCTCAAACGATCACAGGCCCCTGCGTCCACGCGCCGCCGCCTTTGGCAGCGCGCAGCTCAGGGTAAGCAAGCACATATTGATCGCATGCCCGCGCAGAGAGCGCAAAGAGTCTCTGTGCCTCCTCACTCAGCGAGCGCACATCGGCGCTTTTGGTCAGCACCGGCGCGCTCCCCTCATTTTTGATCGCTCTGAGCAGCATTCTTCCCCGCTCATTGCACGCCAAAACGCGCAGATACGGAATCTCCTGCGGCAATTCTGCCGCCGCTATGTCAAGATACGCCGCAAGCAGCATCCGCCGCAGCCGCGCATAGGCATAGCGCTTCGTTTTCACCGTGCCGAGCAGCTCGTCAACAGAGGCGGCCGTTCGTACCGCGGCATAAAAGCGGCGGTAGAGTCCCTCTCCACCGCTGTCGTAGCGGGCAAAGTCCGCTTCCTCCAGCATACGCAGGCGCGAAAGCATCGCCCGCTCCGCTCCCTTCATCGTCACCGGCGCGCGTCCCGCCGCGCATTCGCGGGCGTAGATCGCAGCGCTTTCCGCCGTTAAAAAGGCAGATGCGTCCTCGCCGCCAGCAAGCAGCGCGCGGATATAGCTCGCCGAGGCGAAGCCCCCTGCCGCGCCCTCGTTGTGACCCACGGCTCTGCGCTCCATCGCAAGCGGCGTGATCGTACTGCCGCTTTGCAGCAGTGCCTTGCAGTACTCCACGCCCAGAATATCGTTTGGCTCGGCAAGCACACCAGCATCTTCGCCGATCAGCGCCCGCGCGGCACTTTCCCGTGCCGCGGCAAATGACAGTCCTTTTGAAAGCTCATCGCGCAGCCGCTCGGAAAAGTCTTCCCGCAGCAGCGCTTCCGCTGCGCAGCGCAGCTTCTCCGTTTCGCCGCACTCGCTGCCGAATGCCAGCGTATCAACGATACCCGTCGCGCTCAGAACGCCGACGCCGCCGCGGGCAAAGCCTTCCGCCGAGGTGATCGACCACGGCAGCGGCAATTCAAGCACGAGATCCGCCCCGCCGCGCACAGCGGCCTCGGCGCGCGCATGCGCGCGTTCGATGGCAAAATCGCCCCGCTGGACAAACTCGCCGCTCATCGCGCACACAATGCCGCATTCCTCCGTCCCATTCCTGCGCCGCAGCTCGTCGAGCTGCCACTTGTGGCCGCAGTGGAAGGGATTATATTCGCATATTATACCAAATACTCTCATGAAAGTCCTCTCAAAGCGGTTACAAAAGAGTAACGTTTTGTTAAATTTACTTGTCTTTGCCAAAAAAGTTGTTATAATATAAGTTGTATTGAATTGTACATTCAATCTATTGTATGTATTCTATCGGAAATCTGGGCGCAATGCAAGCCGCCCTCGGAAAAAGGAGTATACTTATGAATGTTCTGGTCATCAACGCAGGTTCTTCTTCCCTGAAGTATCAGCTGCTCAACCCAACTTCGGGCGAGCTGCTTGCCAAGGGTCTGTGCGAGCGTATCGGCATCGACGGTCTGTTCACCTACAAGCCCCAGCTGCCCGGCAAGGAAGCTGTCAAGGCCGCTTCCGTCTCCATGCCCACTCACAGCGAGGCCATTCAGGCTGTGCTGAACGCGCTTGTCGATGAGAAGAACGGCGTGATCTCCTCCATGAAGGAGATCGACGCGGTCGGCCACCGCGTTGTTCACGGCGGCGAAAAGTTCGCCAAGTCCGTCGTCATCACCGATGAGGTCATGCGCGCCATCGAGGAGTGCAACCCCCTCGCCCCGCTCCACAACCCCGCCAACATCATCGGCATCAAGGCCTGCCAGGAGCTGATGCCCGGCGTTCCCATGGTCGCCGTGTTCGACACCGCCTTCCACCAGACCATGCCCCCCGTGGCCTATACCTATGCCATTCCCTACGAGTACTATGAGAAAGACAAGGTTCGCCGCTACGGCTTCCACGGCACCTCTCACAAGTATGTTTCCCAGCGCGCGGCCGATATGCTCGGCAAGCCCATCGAGCAGCTCAAGCTGATCTCCTGCCACCTCGGCAACGGCTCCTCCGTCACCGCGGTCGACGGCGGCAAGAGCGTCGACACCTCCATGGGCTTCACCCCGCTCGCCGGTCTTCCCATGGGTACCCGCTCCGGCGACATTGACGCCGGTATCCTCGAGTACCTGATGAACAAGTACGGCATGGACATCACCGAGATGCTCAACATCCTCAACAAGAAGTCCGGCGTCATGGGCGTCAGCGGCGTCAGCTCCGACTTCCGCGATCTCGAAGAGGCCTTCGAGCAGGGCAATGAGCGCGCCGGCCTTGCTGTCGATATGTTCAACTACGGCGTGAAGAAGCTCATCGGTGCGTATGCCGCCGCGATGGGCGGCGTGGACGCCATCATCTTCACCGCAGGTGTCGGCGAGAACAGCGCTTCCCAGCGCATGGCCATCGCCTCCGGCCTCGAGTTCATGGGTGTTAAGATGGACGAGGACGCCAACAAGGTCCGCGGCGAAGAGCGCGTCATCTCCGCCCCCGATTCCAAGGTCACCGTCCTTCTCATTCCCACGAATGAGGAACTGATGATCGCCATGGATACCGAGATGCTTGTCGGCTGATCTCACCTAAAAACGATCACAAAAAGCCCGCTTACAGCACTGCTGTAAGCGGGCCTTCTCATTTCTTACCGACGGGACGAGGCAGCGTGCCGCACAAGTTCGCACAGGGGCAGAATGTATAAAAAGCACGCCAGCGCCATGCCTGTCAACGGCGCGCCGACCGTTGAAAGCGGCGTCGCTCCCGCGATCGACCACGGAATGAGCGGCGCAACGACCACGGCGCTGTTTTCAAGGTTGATGGCAAACTGTTCCTTGCTTTGCTGTGACGACGCACAGAGCTGATGCGTCAGAATGATCGTCAGCGTCTGGTTGCAGGCAAGAAGTCCCGCCAGGAGCGCCGTCAGCAGCATGGCGGCGTAGGGCGAGGTCTTTTCGCTCAAAGCCGTGATGCGCGCGCAGAGCCGGTCAAGTAGTCCCGTCTTGCGGAAAATGCCGGAATAGGCTGACGAGATCGTCACGATCATTGCCACGCGCAGCATCGAGAGGATGGCGGTGACCCGGGCCATGGACCAGATGCCGCCGCCGTTGAGCATTGCGCCGACCTCGGCGTCCGCCGCCGTGTAACCCAAAGCCGCGGTCTTGAGGATCGTCACCGCGTCCAGGCGGCGCAGAAAAACGCACAGCACGACCGATGCCAAAATGCTCGCCGCCATTGCCCGCTTGACCTTCACGCGCAGGAGCGACAGCGCCAGAATGAGCACCGCCGGCAGGCACATGACCCAGTGCAGCGCCATCTCGCGTCCGTAGAGCGACCACAACTCGCCCGCCGCACCGCCGTCGCTTTTCAGCATTCCAAGCGCGGTGTAAATGCCGCAGCTGAGGAGGAACGGCACAAGCGCCGTTTTCAGCATGCGTTTGATGTTATCGTAAATATTTGTCCCCGTCAGCTCGCTCACAAGCAGCGCGCTCGTTGAGACCGGCGAGCAGCGGTCGCCGAAATAAACGCCGGAGAGCATCGCTCCGCCGAGCAGCACCGGATCCATACCCATCGACACGCCCACGCTCACGCAGATGGTACCCATTGTCGCCGCCGTGCCGAACGCCGTCCCCGTCAGCATCGAAACGCCGCAATTCAGCAGAAATGTCATCAGCAGCAGGATCTGCGGCCGGATGAGGTCGACAGCGCAGCAGATGATGAACGGCAGCGTGCCGCACGCGCGCCAGAGGGCAGTCAGCATGCCGATGAGGGGAAAGACGAGCAGCACGCTCGCCGACGTTTTCACGCCCGCACCAATCATTTTTCCCAGTTCCTTCCAGGAAAAACCCTGCTGCCTGCCGTGCAGCGTAAAGATCACCAGCCCTGCCAAAAGCGCATAGAGGATATTGGCCCGCAGCACAAGGCAGGCCATCAGCGCCAGACAAAAAAGAACGATTGCAGCCATCTCAGTCCTCCCCTATCCTTTTTCAATACAGTACGCTATCGTAGCACGCGCGGTGGAAAAAGGAAATCTTCTCCTGCCGTTTCATGTGCTCTGCCCACAGTATAATTCCTGCTTTTATGCTTGTAAAACTGTTAAAATTGATATATTCTACAAGAAACAACTGTGAAAGGAGGACTCCCGTGAATTTTCATTCCCTTGACTATTTTCTCGTGCTCGCGCGGGAGAAAAACTTTACCCGCGCCGCCGAAGCACTGCATATCACGCAGCAGTCGCTCTCGTCCCACATTGCGGGACTTGAAAAGGAGCTTGGCTGCACACTCCTTGTGCGCCGCACGCCGCTTGAGCTCACCTACGCGGGCCGGAAGTTTCTGCACTATGCCGAATCTATCGGGCAGACGCGGCAGACAATGGAGCGCGAGTTCTGCGATATTTCCGAAAATCAGAAGGGCGAGTTGCGCGTCGGCATCGCCTACACGCGCGGCCGCGCCATCATGCCGCGCCTGATCCCCGCCTTTCAGCGTCAGTATCCGAATGTCGAGATCACGCTGCTCGAAGGCTCGAACGACGCGATCCAGAAGGCGCTGCTCAGCGGCGGCATTGACCTCGCCATCGCCGGCTTTCCACACCCGCTCCCCGGCGTGGTGCTTGAAGATTACTATCTGGAGCACATCGTGCTGTGCCTGTCCGATGGGCTGCTCGCGCAGTGCGGCATCGACCTCGACACGCACCGCGGCGAGATCGCCGCGGGAAACCTAAGTGCCCTGTGTGACTGCCCCTTTGTCCTCGGCTCCGCGGAAGACATCGGCGGACGCATCGGACGCGAGCTGCTGCGCGCCTCGGGCATCTCGCCTATCAGCAAGGCGACGTCGGAAAATGTCGAAACGCTGCTCGCGCTCTGCGTACAGGGCGTGGGCGCGTGCTTCTGTCCGGAAAATCTACTGCAAACAGCGCTCTCGCCCGAGCAGCTCGCGCAGCTGCACATTCTCCCCCTCTGCCCCAGTGCGTCGTATCCCATCTGCTTTGGCTATCTCAGGCGCTCGTATCCGTGGAGTGTGCTCTCCGAATTCATCCTCATCGCCCGCGAGCAAACTGCATAAGCACCATAAAAACGCCGCCCGTACATTTATTGCACGGGCGGCGCTCTTTTTTACTACTTCACCGCGGGCTGCTGCTGCGTAATGCAGTGGATATTGCCGCCGCCGAAGGCGACCTCCTTCGTCTGCACGGGTACGACCTCACGGTCGGGGAACATTTCCTGCACCTGCCGGGCAGCGAGCGCGTCGTTTTCGTCGCCGTACTGCGGCAGGATCACCGCACCGTTGACAATGAGGAAGTTCATATACGACGCGATGCTCACCTCGCCGTTTTCCCGCGGGATCGTCCCCTCCACCGCGTCGATGGTGTCCGCCCCTTCAAGGAGGCACGGTTTTTTCGTCAGGCACAACTTGTGGACTTTGAGTTTTCTTCCCTTGGCGTCCGTCGCACCGCTCAGAAAGCGGTACGCCGCCTGCGCCTGCTCGTAGAACGGGTGGTTCTTATCCTCCGTCCAGATGCAGGCGACCTCACCGGGCGCAACAAAACAGGCCACGTCGTCGATGTGTCCGTTCGTTTCGTCGGGGTCGATGCCGTCCTTGATCCACAGTACCTTTTCGCAGCCGAGATAGTCGAGCAGCATTTTTTCGATCTCTTCTTTCGATTTGTCCGGGTTGCGCCCCGCGGAGAGCAGGCACATTTCCGTCGTCAGCACTGTTCCTTCGCCGTCAACATGGATAGAGCCGCCCTCGAGCACGAAATTTTCCGTGCGGTAGCTGTCCACGCCCGCGATCTCGCAGATCTTGCGCGCGACCTGGTCGTCCTTGTCCCAGGGAAAGTAAAGCCCGTCCACAAGTCCGCCCCAGGCGTTGAACGCCCAGTCCACCGCGCGAAGGCCGCCCCGGTCGTTCACAAGGAAGGTCGGCCCGCAGTCGCGCACCCAGGCATCGTCGCTCTCAAGCTCCACCACGCGGATATTTTCCGGCAGGCGGGCGCGCACGTTCTGATATTGGCGCACCGACGCGCCGACGGTGACCTGCTCAAAGCGGGCAACGGCCTTTGCGACCTCGGCAAAAGCGCGCTGCGCAGGCTTTCCGCCGTTGCGCCAGTTGTCGCTGCGCTCGGGCCAGAGCATCCAAACGCCCTGCTGCGGTTCAAATTCAGCGGGCATGCGATACCCGTCCTGCTTCGGCGTTGTGCCGATAATTCTTCTTGCCATACATTTATCTCCTTATGATGAAACCATACTTAGCTGCGCGCGGTTTTCCCGCGCAGCGCGATCAGCACCTCGCCGATCGCCGCGCTGAGGATCGTCCCGATCGTGATGGGCAGGAAACTTTTAAGCGTTTCCTCATCAAACGAGAGCGGCACGGCGGTAAAGATGATAGAAATGATGATAAGTGCCATCGGCACATAGGCGATGCAGCGCAGCGCCGCATCTGACCCCGGCACGCGGAAGGGCCGCGGCGTCTTTGCATCTACGCGCCGCAGCTTCAAAAACGCTGGGAACACGGGAAGATAGCTCAACAGCAGCATCACAAGATTCAGCGCAAAAAAGCTCCAGAAAAGCGAGGAATCCGGCGTGACTGTCTCGATGAGCACACCCAAAACGCACACGCCCGAGGCAACGACGCCTGAGGCGACCGCCGAGCCGACAGGCATGTTGTTTTTTGCCCATCGCTTTGCAAAAACGCGCGGCATATCGTTGTGGTCTGCAGCGAGCGCCGCCGTCGAGTTGACGCCCATTGACCACGAGATCATGTTGCCGAACAGCGTCACAAGAAACAACAGCGCCACCACACCCACAAGCACGCCGCCGTCAGCGCCAAGGATCAGCGACACCGCGTCGATGAGGCCCGAGTCCACGCTGATCTCGCGCACGTCCACCGCCGCGCCGATGCCGAAGGCCGAAAAAAGATAGATGGCCGCAATGACGATGCCGCCGGTCACGATGGACTGCGGGATCTGCTTTTTCGGCTCGCTCATGCTGCCGGCAAACGTACACACGACCTCGAAGCCAAGGAAGTTAAAAATGATGACCGAGATATACGAGAGGCTCGTGAGGTCGAACGACGGCAGGAACGTCCGCGCCGACATATCGTTGACAAAGCCGTAGCGGCTGATATACCACACACCGAGTCCGCCGACGAGCAGCGCCAGCAGGATCTTGATGACCGCGCTCACGTTCAGGATCACGATGCTGTCGCATACGGGATAGCAGGCGATGAGCGTGACGATCCAGATGAAAAGAAGCTGCACGGCGAGCGAGGCAATGGTTCCCATCTGCCGCCCCGTGATGTCGCGCAGCAGTTCCGGACACATCACCGCGAGCGACGCCATCCACAGCGGAAAGTTGATCCAGTAGTACCACGAGGCGCGCGCCGCCCACTTCCCCTGCGGATACGCCGCGTGGATCCAGTCATAAAGCCCGCCGTCGCCCGCGTAGGCCGTACCG
>ERZ779895.1862-NODE-1862-length-20866-cov-18.981020_pt1 | contig 20866 bp, 16 predicted proteins | sample MGYA00511093_ERZ779895 | MGnify/ENA primary metagenome ERZ779895 (study PRJEB29588, sample SAMEA2142970) | human gut metagenome | biome: human gut; feature: human-associated habitat; material: faeces | place: Denmark | collected 2008/2010 ... | reverse complement strand
CTGCCGTATCGCGGCGACTTGATTATAATAGCACCACCCCTCACATATGTCAACACTTTTTTTGAAAAAATGTTGTTTTTTTTATTTTATTTTTCATTATGCTATATATAGTTGTTATTAAACATTTAAGCCACTATATATAGTATTATGTTTTTACATATTTTTTTATCACCCATATGTTTTTCTAGTAATGTTTCAAAAAAAAATAAAAAAATTTTCTAGAATTCTTCTTTTTTTCTTCTTAAAGCATTCCCATTTTTCTTGTTTTTATATTCACTTTATAATCACTTCTTCTTAAACAGACTTCCTACTATGTAAAAACCTAAATTTAGATTAGCATAAACAAAAACATCCTCATATAAACCTCATATAAAAATCTCATATAAAATCTCATATAAAACCTCATATAAAACCTCGTATAAAAACCTATACTTTATATTTATATAATTGTGCAAAATATTTATTGGGACTTAATATATGTTAACCTGCCTATGCATAACAAAAATATGATACAAAATCAAGCTTACAATTTATTTATAATAGAATAATTAATAAATCTATTTAAAACACGATAAAATGATACGCCAAAAAAATAATAAAATTACATAGAAAATCTCACATCGAAATATAAATTACAAAATCTAAACTAAAAGACCAGATATAGTTCATTGAGATGCAGATTATTTAATATCTAGATTTTTATATAAAGCTCTACGAATATATGAATATATGGATATATGGATATAAAGATATATGGATATAAAGATATATAGATATAATATATGGTTGTATTAATATATGAATATAAAGATATATGCTTAGATAAATAGGCAAACATAAGGATATACGCTTAGATGAATAGGCAAACATAAGGATATATGTTTAGATAAATCGATTGATAGATGAATAGATACCTGGATTAATAGAGCCATAGATATGATATACAGATATTGAATAAATATAAATATTAGATATATGAATATAAAACATAACGATATAAAGAAAAAAGCTGTAAGTTGTTTCCAACTTACAGCATATACTGTCAACGGAGCAGGAGGGATTTGAACCCTCGCGCCGGTTGCCCGACCTACACCCTTAGCAGGGGCGCCTCTTCAGCCTCTTGAGTACTACTCCAGATTCCATGAATGCGAGCCCTAAACCATTAATGTTTAACTCATAATATGAAATTCTGCGTTACACGCAAGAGATATATTATCAAATTTGTTATAATATGTCAAGCCTATTTTCATATAATATCACATAATATTTCTATATAACATTATATAATATGACGCCATGTGAAAAATCTTATTTTTCAATCTAATACCTTTTAAGCTAATAACCCACATTTTATTATAATGTACAGTATTCTTTTATAGCTGTTTCATAAAGATTGTTACCATCACTATCAATAACTACAACAACAGGTAAATCTTCTACTTCAAGTTCACGTATTGCCTCTGTTCCAAGATCATCATATGCAATTACTGTAGATTTTTTGATACATTTTGAAAGAATAGCACCTGCACCTCCAACTGCCGCAAAATATACCGCACCATTTCTTACTATTGCATCTATCACAGCCTTGCTTCTTTTTCCTTTTCCAATCATTCCTTTTAGTCCAAGATCAAGAAGGTCTGGTGCATACTTATCCATTCTGCTTGCTGTTGTTGGACCTGCTGAACCTATTGGTCTTCCTTCTCTCGCTGGAGATGGTCCCATATAATATATAATATTATTTTTCATATCTATTGGAAGTGGCTCTCCTGCTGCCAGAGCCTCTGCCATTCTTTTATGTGCTGCATCCCTGGCTGTGTATATAGTTCCTGTTATGTATACATAATCTCCTGAATGAAGACTCTTTGCATCTTCGTCACTTATAGGAGCTGCTATGTGTCTGTCCATAATAATCCTCCATTCTTGTGTGAAAAATCTTATTTTTCACACTAAACCTCTTTTCTGCACACATTTTTTGCTCATATCGAATTTGTGTCAAGTGTGCTCATACACAAATCCCACATGTAAAAAAAATTTCACATCAATCACGCATGAATGTTATATTAAAATACAACTATTCCTAATTGTAATTCTAATTTTATTTATAATTCTATTTATAATTCTAACTCTATTTATAATCTAAATTATATTTATTTTTTTATAATCAACTATATCTGTCTATGTGCGTGACGGTTGACATGACAACACATATTAACTGCTACTGGAAGACCTGCTATATGTGTTGGGTATGTTTCTATGTTGATAGCAAGTGCTGTCTGCGTTCCACCAAGTCCTCCTGGTCCTATTCCAAGCTTATTTATTTTTTCAAGCATTTCTTTTTCCAGCTCTCTTACATATGGAACAGGAGATTCTTCCTCTACATTTCTTGTAAGTGCCTTTTTCGCAAGAAGTGCACACTTTTCAAATGTTCCACCAATACCAACTCCTATAACCATAGGTGGACATGCGTTAGGACCGGCATCTTTTACAGCTGTCAGTATTGCATCCTTTACACCTTCTATGCCATCAGCTGGTTTTAACATAAATACACGGCTCATGTTCTCACTGCCAAAGCCCTTAGGTGCAACCGTTATATCCACTTTATCTCCAGAAACTATATTATAGTGAATCACAGCTGGAGTATTGTCCTTAGTATTCTCCCTGATAATAGGGTCATTAACTACTGACTTTCTTAAAAAACCTTCAACATAACCCTGACGCACACCTTCATTTATTGCATTTGTTATATTTCCACCTGTAAAATGCACATCCTGACCAACATTTATGAATACTACAGCCATACCTGTATCCTGGCATATAGGTATCATATCATTGGCTGCTATATCAAGGTTTTCATTTAACTGGTTTAGTACCTGCTTTCCTAATGGTGATTTTTCTGACACAACTGCATTCTTAAACACCTTTTTCATGTCATCTGTAAGAAAATGATTAGCTTCTATACACATTTCCTTTATGTTTTCAGTGACTTTATCCACATTTACCTCTCTCATATCAACCTCCATACGTTAATATCTCTCGTATATACGAACTTTATTGTTCATAATCCATCTTAAAATGCTATACATAGCTATAACCTTTAACACATAAACCCCGGTTACACTTACTCTGTGCAACCGGGGTTTTTAATATTAATCTTCCTGATTATCTTTATTAGCTGCATCAAGCAGTCTGTCTATTGAATCGTCTGCTACATCTGATGTATTGCTATCTGATGTATTTTCATTTACTTTATTCACTCCATCAATATTTTCAGAATCACTTTCTGCATCAAATTCCTCTGTTTCGTTACCATCATCACCTGATGGACTCTTTCTTACCTTGGAAACCGTCGCTACCTTTACATTATCATCAAGATTAATAAGCTTAACACCTGAAGTTATTCTTCCAAGTGTTGAAATATCCCTGCATGCCAGTCTTATAATTATGCCCTCTGTTGTTATAAGCATAACCTCTCTTGTATCATCTACAGCCTTTGCACCTATTACATTACCGGTTTTTTCCGTAATCTTATAGCACTTAACACCTTTTCCTCCACGATGCTGTACTGCATATTCTGATATGTCAGTTTTCTTACCCATACCATTTTCTGAAACAATAAGCATAGTATCGCCCTGTGTATTAAGCTGTACTCCTACAACCTCATCAGTATCCATAAGATTCATGCCTATAACCCCCATTGCGGATCTTCCTGTAGGTCTTACATCTGTTGCCTTAAATCTTATACACATACCTAACTTAGTAACCATCATTACTTCTGTAGTATCATCAGTTAACTTAACCTCTATAAGTTCATCATCATCCCTTAGTGTCATAGCTTGTATGCCATTCTTTCTTATGTTAGCGAATTCCCTACAAGGAGTCTTCTTGACTATACCATTCTTAGTAGCCATAAAAAGATAATCATTATCACTTATATCCTCTACCTTCACTGGAACTACAGCTGTTATTGTTTCACCTGGTGCAAGCTGTAAAAGATTAATGATTGCTGTTCCTCTTGATGTTCTTCCTGCTTCTGGTATCTCATATGCCTTAAGCTTATATGCTCTTCCTGTATTCGTAAAGAATGTAAGCACATGATGGGAAGTTGTCATGAAAAGATCTTTAATATAATCCTCTTCAAGTGTCTGCATACCCTTAATTCCCTTGCCACCTCTGTGCTGGCTCTTGAAATTATCCGGTGTCATTCTCTTTACATATCCCATATTAGTACGTGCTATAACACAAGCCTCATCTGGTATAAGGTCTTCCATTGAAAGATCATATTCATCATATCCTATTGAAGTTCTTCTTTCATCACCATACTTGTCTGCTATAAGAGATATCTCTGTCTTTATAACAGTAAGAAGCTTATTCTTATCAGCAAGTATAGCTCTGTATTCCTCAATCTTCTTCTGTAAATCAGCAAGTTCTGCCTCAATCTTACTTCTCTCTAAACCTGTAAGAGTTCTAAGACGCATATCTACTATAGCCTGTGACTGTGCATCTGTAAGATTGAATTCTTTCATAAGACTTTCCTTGGCAGCCTGTACCGTTGAAGATCCTCTTATGATTGATATAACTCTGTCTATATTATCAAGGGCTATTATTAATCCCTCTAATATGTGTGCTCTTTCCTCTGCCTTGTTAAGATCATACTTAGTTCTTCTTGTAACAACATCTTCCTGATGCATAAGATAATACTTAAGCATTTCGTAAAGATTAAGAACCTTTGGCTGATTGTCAACAAGTGCAAGCATTATAACACCAAATGTATCCTGAAGCTGAGTATGCTTATAAAGCTGGTTAAGTATAATATTAGGATTCACATCTCTTCTTAACTCAATAGCTATACGCATACCTTCCCTGTCTGATTCATCACGCAGGTCTGTGATTCCTTCTACTCTCTTATCCCTTACAAGATCAGCAATATTTTCTATAAGCCTTGCCTTGTTAACCATGTAAGGAAGCTCTGTTACAACTATTCTGTTTTTTCCGTTAGGCATAGGTTCAATATTCGTAACAGCTCTGACTCTTATCTTAGCCCTTCCGGTTCTATAAGCCTCTTCAATAGCTGTCTTTCCTATGATCGTACCACCTGTAGGAAAATCAGGACCTTTAACTATCTCAAGTATTTCCTCAAGTGTAGTTTCCCTGTCCTCGTTTATCTTGTTATCTATAATTTTTACAACAGCACCTATAACTTCCCTTAAGTTGTGTGGTGGAATATTAGTTGCCATACCTACCGCTATACCTGATGTACCATTGACAAGCAGATTAGGATATCTTGATGGAAGAACAGTTGGCTCTTTCTCTGTCTCATCAAAGTTAGGTATAAAATCAACAGTATCTTTGTTAAGATCTGCTGTCATCTCCATAGATATTTTACTGAGTCTTGCCTCAGTATATCGCATGGCTGCTGCCCCATCACCATCAACAGAACCAAAGTTACCGTGTCCATCAACAAGTGGATATCGCGTATTGAAGTCCTGGGCAAGCTTTACAAGTGCCTCATAGATAGATGAATCTCCATGAGGATGATATTTACCCATTGTATCACCTACGATACGGGCACACTTTCTATGTGGTTTATCAGGACCATTGTTAAGTTCAACCATAGAATACAGTATTCTTCTTTGAACTGGCTTAAGACCATCTCTTACATCTGGCAATGCTCTTGAAGCGATAACACTCATGGCATAGTCTATGTAATAATCCTTCATAGTCTTTTGCATATCTACTTCCTGAACTTTATCAAAGATATGTTCATCCATTTGATTAATTCCTTTCTTTGCTGCATCACTATATACAGTCTGTATAATATTTTACATTCATTTAGATATCAAGATTTCTTACAAATCTGGCATTATTCTCAATAAATTCACGTCTTGGTTCTACCTTATCTCCCATAAGTGTTGAAAATGTAACATCAAGATCTGCCTCATCATCTTCCTTCATATCTACTCTTAAAAGTACTCTCTTATGTGGATCCATAGTTGTATCCCATAACTGCTCTGCATCCATCTCACCAAGACCCTTATAACGCTGTACCTTGTTGTTCTGGTCTCTTCCGATTTCTGTCATAATCTGATTCAGTTCATCATCACTGTACGCATACCAAACCTTCTTGTTCTTCTCAACCTTGTAAAGAGGTGGCTGTGCAAGGTATACATGTCCCTGCTTTATAAGCTCTGGCATAAATCTGTAGAAGAATGTCAGAAGAAGTGTTGCAATATGTGCTCCATCAACATCGGCATCAGTCATGATTATTATCTTGTGATATCTTAACTTTTTAATATCAAAATCATCATGAATACCTGTACCAAATGCTGTAATCATAGCTTGTATTTCCTTGTTTCCAAGTATTCTGTCAAGTCTTGCCTTTTCTACATTAAGAATCTTGCCACGAAGTGGAAGAATAGCCTGAGTTGCACGGCTTCTTGCAGTTTTAGCTGAACCACCGGCTGAATCTCCCTCAACGATATAGATTTCACAATTCTCTGGATTCTTGTCTGTACAGTCAGCAAGCTTGCCTGGAAGCGATGTACTCTCAAGTGCTGTCTTTCTTCTTGTAAGATCTCTTGCCTTTCTTGCAGCCTCCCTTGCTCTTTGTGCAAGTAACGATTTCTCGCATATAGCCTTTGCGACTGAAGGATTCTGCTCAAGGAATATCTGAAGCTGCTCTGATACTATGCTGTCAACTGCACTTCTTGCTATAGTATTACCAAGCTTCTGCTTAGTCTGTCCTTCAAACTGTGGATCCTCTATCTTAACACTTACTATCGCTGTAAGTCCCTCTCTTATATCATCACCAGAAAGACTCTGCTCGCTCTCTTTAAGAATCTTATTCTTTCTTGCGTAGTCATTAAATGTTTTAGTCATCGCATTTCTAAAACCAGCAAGATGTGTTCCACCCTCAGGAGTCTTTATATTGTTAACAAATGAATCTACAACCTCATTAAAACCATCATTATGCTGGAAAGCTACTTCAACCTGTACATTATCCTTGACACCTTCGCAGTATATTACCTGGCTGTAAAGTGGCTCCTTACTCTTGTTTATATACTCAACGAATTCTCTTATACCACCCTCATAATGGAATGTTTCTTCCTTTTCCTGACCTTCTCTTAAGTCAGTAAGTATAATCTTTATCCCCTTAGTGAGGAACGCCATCTCTCTTAATCTGTGTTTTAATATGTCATACTCAAACACAGTTGTTTCCTGGAATATCTCCTTATCAGGAAAAAATGTTACCTTGGTTCCAGTTTCATCCGCCGGACAATCACCTACTGTCCTTAATGCATAACATACATTTCCTCTTTCATAACGCTGCTCATATATATGTCCATCTCTTTTAACTTCAACTTCCATCCACTCTGATAAAGCGTTAACAACAGATGCACCTACACCGTGGAGTCCACCAGATACCTTGTATCCTCCACCACCGAACTTACCACCTGCATGTAACATTGTATACACTACTTCAATGGCAGGCTTTCCAGTTTCGTGATTAATATCTACAGGTACTCCTCTTCCGTTATCTGTGACAGTTATTGAGTTATCCTTATTGATGAATACCTTAATAACATTACAGTATCCTGCAAGTGCCTCATCAACCGCATTATCTACTATTTCATATACAAGATGATGTAATCCTCTTCCAGATGTACTACCTATATACATACCTGGTCTCTTTCTAACAGCTTCAAGACCCTTTAATATCTGAATCTGATCTCCACCATAATTCTGCTCTGCCATATTACCTCATTTCTGCGGTACCATCACCGCATTGTACGTGACTTACTGTTCCATTAGTTACTTTAAAAACTTTATTAATATTTATTCTGTTATTAATAAATTCATCTAAACCTGTACACGTGATAATCGTCTGTATATCACCTATACTGTTAAGCAGATAATTCTGCCTGTTACTGTCAAGCTCTGACAGCACATCATCCAAAAGAAGAATAGGATTATCTTTAGTAAGCTTCTTTACAAGTTCAATCTCTGACAGCTTAAGTGACAATGCTGTTGTCCTCTGCTGTCCCTGGGATCCATACTTTCTTACATCTTGTCCATTGATATAAAAAACAAGATCATCCTTATGTGGTCCAATTCCTGTGCTTTTATACCTTATATCCTTATCTCTTGATGCACTTACCATATCTTCAAGCCTTTCGGCCGTCGTATATGGGGCATACTCAACTACAAGCTTTTCTTTACTTCCTGTAAGATTAGAATGAATACTGCTTATTATATCATTAAGCTCTTCAACAAACTTAATTCTTCCATCGATTATGCTTCTTCCATAATGCACAAGCTGCATATCCCATATATCAAGAGTTGATAAAAGTTCATCTGTCATATTAAATGACAATTCCTTTAGCAGCTTATTACGCTGAACCAGCACTTTATTATAATTAACAAGATTGCTTAGATATATCTTATTAAGCTGGCTTAGCTCCATATCCATAAATCTTCTTCTCTCTGAAGGACCATTTTTTATAATATTAAGATCTTCTGGTGAGAAAAGCACTATCTGTATTATACCAAACAGGTCAACTGCCTTTTTGATTGGTATTCCATTTATTGCTATACCTTTGGCTTTGTTTCCCTTAAGATGCATATCGATACGATAGTTTATGTTATTTTTTAACACGTTGGCTTTTATATGTGATTCTGACTCTCCGAATCTTATCATTTCTTTGTCTTTACTGCCACGATGTGACCTTGAGGTGGCACACATATATATAGACTCAAGTATATTAGTCTTTCCCTGTGCATTGTCACCATATATAATATTGACATTTTTATCGAAATTCATATCAAGAATATCATAATTCCGATAATTCTTTAAATCTAGAGAATCAATAACCACTGTTTCACCTGCCATAATTTGTTATCGTTCAGAGCAATGTATAGCATATCAGCTTGTCCCTGAATAGTTTATTTGCTGTTATCAGCGCTTAATAATAAGCTTATTGCCGTTGAATTCTACAACTTCTCCACCAACAAGCTTTTTTCCTCGTTGTTTTTCCACAACTCCATTGACTTTTACAAGTCCACTCTGGATAACTTCCTTAGCTTCTACTCCTGATTCAACGAATCCAACAGCTTTAACAGCCTGACCTAACTTGATGAAGTCATCACCTTTTCTAATAGTTAATTCTTCCATGATAATCCTCATTTCTGATATTTTATCTAAAATCTAAACATATACCTAAACTCATATACAACTTTTTTATAATAAATTTAAAATTGCCTTGTAACTTAACAAACGGCATAATCATAAATATTATATTTAAGCTGTAAAATTAACAGGAAGTATAAGATATATATATGACTGGTTAGCATCTCTTATAAAACAAGGTGCCTTAGGGTTAACAAGATATATATCTACTGTTTCATCGTCAATAACTTTTAATGCATCCATAAGGAACTTAGGGTTAAAGCCAATCATAAGATCCTTACCCTCTTTTTTAATATCTATATTTTCGTTAGACTTTCCCTTTGATGAATTAACATTAACTTCAAGTGAACCATCTGTAATATTAATAATAATTGGTTTCTTTTCGCTCTCAGTAATAAGAAGATTAGCTCTATCTATAGAATCTATAAATTCTTTTTTATTAATAACAACTTTTGTTTCATAATCACTTGACAACATCTGGCTTATTTTGAAGTATTCACCTTCAATAAGTCTTGAAACTACAATAGTATTATCGAACTCAAATAAAATATGATTATTAGTAAAGTATACATTAACCATATTTTCTGCATCTGTAGATAATATCTTACTTATTTCCTGTAATGTTTTTCCAGGTACTACTACCTTAACATCATCAGCTCTTCCTTCAAGTGCAATGTTTCTTATAGCAATTCTATGTCCATCAAGGCCTACAACCTTAAGAGTATTTTCGGATACCTCAAAAAGTTCACCTGTCATCATTTTATTGTTATCGTTAGGTGCTGTAGAGAAAATAGTCTGGTTGATTATTTCCTTAAGTTTAAACTGGGAAATAGTTATCATTTTATCTTTGTCTATTATAGGTAAGTAAGAAAAATCATCTCCAGATTTACCAGCAATGTTAATTTTACTGTTTTCACATGTAATTAAAGATGTATAGTTGGAATCTGTAGTAATAGTTACTTCACTGTCTGGCAGTTTTCTTACTATTTCGGAAAAAAGCTTTGCTTCAATAGCAACCTTACCTTTTTCAAGTATCTCACCATCAACGATAGTTTCAATACCGAGTTCCATATCATTACCTGTAAACTTAATAACATTAGTAGTAGCATCTATTAAGATACATTCAAGAATATTCATAGTGGTACGTACTGGTACCGCTTTCATAACAATACCAACGGCTTTATTAAGTTCACTTTTTGAGAATACAAGTTTCATAATTGTTCAAAACTCCTTTCGGTGTGAGGAAACCTTCCCCAGACACATATATATATAAATATAATTCAGTAGTAGTTATAGTAGGGGCTGTTAATATGTTAAAAACCCCTGCCAATCCAGTAAATATCAGCGTTTGGCAAAAGGATAAGCCAGTTAAAACGGACTGAGTATACTGTTAAAAAAACAAAAATTATGTTGATAAAAAAAATCCAAAAAAAATTGAAAAAAAAGTTATAAATTAACATCAACATAAAAAGCACATATTATAAACAGGTTATAACAAATACCATGTGGAAAAATCCACAATCTGTTGATAACTTTGTGGATAACTGTTTATAACACAGTTAATAATTGTTAATAACATCATGAAGGATTGATCTTTTTGATGATAATATCAATAGTATTGCGTACTGATTCGTTCTGGACAACTTCTTTGGCAATCTTTTCAGCTCCGTGGATAACTGTTGTATGATCTCTGTTACCTAAAGCTTTACCTACGGCCTGAAGAGGGGCTGTTGTCATCTGACGGCATAGATACATGGCAATTTGTCTTGGATGTACTATGTTTGCATTACGCTTAGACGATATTATGTCATCGTATTTAACATTAAAGTGATCCGCCACCGTCTGTATAATAAGCTCAGGTGTGATTTCTTTTTTAGAATCAGGAGATATAAGATCTTTTAATGTCTGTTCAGCGAATTCTACAGTAATAGGTGTATGCGATAACTTTGAAAATGCAGATAACTTTGTAAGTGCACCCTCAAGCTCCCTTATACTTGACTTTATATGGGTTGCCACGTAATCCTGTACATCATATGGAATATCAAGTGATGATAATTCGGCTTTCCTTTTTATAATAGCCATCTTAGTTTCGTATGTAGGGATCTGGATATCAACAGGAAGTCCCATCTCGAATCTTGTTCTTAGACGTTCCGAAAGAGTTTCCATTTCCTTAGGTGGCTTATCAGAAGATATAACAATCTGCTTTCTATCCTGATATAAAGAGTTAAAGGTATGGAAGAACTCTTCCTGTGTAGATTCCTTACCTATAATAAACTGTATATCATCAATAAGAAGCACATCAATGTTACGGTAACGGTTTCTGAAAGCAGCATTGCCTTTTTCAGCATTTTCTTTATTACGGATGGCATCTATAAGCTCATTGGTGAAAGTTTCACTTGTTACATACAATACCTTTTTATTAGGATTGTTTTCGATAATAAAATGTGCAATAGCCTGCATAAGATGAGTCTTGCCAAGTCCAACACCACCATATATAAAAAGTGGGTTATATACTTCGCCAGGCGATTCGGCAACAGCTACAGAGGCTGCATGTGCAAGGCTGTTATTGTTACCAACGACAAATGTGTCGAATGTATAATTAGGATTAAGATTAAGGGAAAGATTGTTAGAATTGTTATTATCTTTCTTAGGCTCATCTTTTTTAATCTTTTCTTTTTTAATCTTTTCCTCATGTTCAAGGTCTTCATCGGATATAAGACGGATCGTGTATTTATCATCCATAACCTCACAGACAGTTATTTCAAGAAATTCACGATATTTCTTTTCTATGAGGGATACACCCATACGGCCCTTAGATACTAATAAGGTAATTACGTTATCATCTACTGAATATATCTTAAGGGGTTTAATAAATGTATTAAAGGAAATATCCTGTATGTCGTATTCCTCTTTAAATATTTGAAGGATTCTATCCCAGCTGTTAATTAATTCTTCCATAATAATTGCCTTTCTGGCTGTATTAGAATGATAAAAAAACATTCCTTTATAATCATAAAGCATTTGTGGATTTTTTTCAATAAAATTGTGGATAACTTAAAAAATCTTTAAAAAATTCCGAGTTATACAAAATTGTGTTGATAATATATAAACAAAAAAAACATAGGAAAATAGCGGAAAATAGCAAAAAAACACACATGTAATCACAAAAAATAGAAAAGTTATGCACAGGTTATGCACATGTTGTGCATAACTCTGTATAAGGTGTGGATAGATGTGAATATGATTGTTTAATTGAATATTAGTTGGTGACGAACGGACGACAAATATAAGCTACAGGCAGTCCTGCACACTATGTTCAATGCCAGAAGCTTCAATCGGCTGTCTCTAAGACTTTTCATATAGGTAGTTATAGGTGACGCTACCATTCGGACGCGCCGTCCGTGGCGCGGCCTCATTGCTTCGTACATCCATGTACGAAGCTAGCTGAGAGCGAAAGAAAAGTCTAAGAGTCAGCACGATTGAACTTCAATTGTGATAGTTCTTAGACTTTTCCTTAATTACTCAGCTATCCACAGACACGGATGTCTGTGGAAGTGAGATATGGGACATGGATGTCCCGTATCGAACGGTAGCGGAAACTACCATTACGTATATGAAAAGTCTTAGAAATATCCAATTGAAACTTCTGGCATCGATGATGTATGTGCAGCACCGATTTTCAATTATATTATGTCGTCAGTTCGCCAACCGAATGTTTGCTAAACAACAATATGCAGTAATATAAATTTTCACTTGACTTTAATGCCTGAAGTGACTATAATTAGAACGATGTTTTTAAAAAAAGTGCTTTAGCACATTGAAACTTAAAGAATATTCTTACCATATATAATAATGGTAGTGAAGGAGGTGCATAGATTATGAAGATGACATTTCAGCCTAAGACAAGACAGAGATCTAAGGTTCATGGTTTTAGATCAAGAATGAGTACTCCAGGTGGAAGAAAAGTTTTAGCAGCAAGAAGAGCAAAAGGAAGAAAGAGACTTTCAGCTTAATTGGTTTTACAGCAGATGGGTACATCAGTATTCATCTGTTTTTTTTATAGTATCATTTAGTATGATTGAAGATTATTTAACATGGCAGTTTGTATCATATTATGTGCTGCCATAAATAAAAAATATATGGTGGATTATTATTATGAAGTACAAGGATTTTGAAACATTAAAAAGTAATGAAGATTTTAAAAGGGTATATACGAAAAGGAAATCTTATGCAAATAGAGAACTTATAATGTATATAGCTAAGAACGGAACGGATACAAAAAGACTCGGTGTATCTGTGAGCAAGAAGGTCGGGAATAGTATTGTCCGGCACAGACTGGCAAGACTTGTAAGGGAGGCATTCCGTCTTAATACAAGTCATATACCCGATGGCATAGACGTTGTTGTTGTTGTCAAGGCTGGTCTTAGAGATAAGGGTTATGAAGAAACCAGTAATTCAATGATTCATTTATTAAAGCTCCATAAGATATATATTGCGTAATTATCACGTAAGTATCAAAAGATTATTTTGCTGCTTACAGATTGGTAAGGATTGGTTCAATGCAATTGATTGGTATTGCAATTGTTTGTTATTGCTATTGTTATTGTTATTGTTATTTTATGTAAATTGAAAGTGCATATTAGAAATGATTTATGCTGAATTCTTGATGGAAATGCATATTAATATGTATGTTAATGAGGAAAAATATGAAAAAATATAGCAACACAGGTAAAAAAATAGTTATAAAGCTGATACGTTTTTATAAGGTAGCGTTATCTCCTTATAAAGGAAGAAGCTATTGTAATTATGTTCCAAGCTGCTCACAATATGCAATAGAAGCGATAGATATGTATGGAGTTGTATTAGGTGGATGGTTGGCATTTAAAAGAATACTAAGATGTAATCCATTCCATAGAGGAGGCTTTGACCCAGTTCCTATTGGAAAGTATAAAAGAAAAAGATTACATTAATAACCAGGAGGTTTGATTTGTTTAATGCAATTATCATGCCAATAGCACAGGTGTTAGGTTATATTTTTAATCTTTTGTTTGAAGCATTAAGCTTCTTACACATCGGAAATGTTGCTATTGCAATTATTCTATTTACAATTATAGTTAAGCTGTGCATGCTTCCTTTAAGCATAAAGCAGCAGAAGTTAGCCAAGCTTAATTCGGTAATGAGTCCGGAAATAAGGGCTATCAATGAAAAGTATAAAGACAAGAAAAATGACCAGAATGCAATGATGAAGATGCAGGAGGAAACTAAGGCTGTATATGAAAAGTACGGTGTTTCACAGATGGGTGGATGTGTACAGATGCTTATACAGATGCCTATTCTGCTTGCACTTTACCAGGTGTTCAGATTCATACCACTTTATATCACACAGTTAAAGAATCTTTTTACAGCATTTCTTATTGATAATGGTGGTATAATGTCTGCGAGTGGTTATACAGATACCATGAAGCAGTTTGGTGAGAATATAGACTGGACAAATGTTAACACAGCAATCACAGAGATTAACAAGTTTAGTACAGAAAACTGGGATGTGTTAAGAGATGCATTTCCAGCCTTCAGCGATATTATTGCTAACAGCCATGCAAGCCTTGAACAGATGAATACATTTTTAGGTATTAATATGTCACAGGAACCAGGTTTTGGGCTTACACTTGCATTCCTTATACCTGTACTTTCAGGTTTATCACAGTTTATAAGTGTAAAGGTTGCACAGGGAAATACACCAGTAGATGATGATAACCCAATGGCTGCATCTATGAGAATGACTACTTATATATTCCCATTAATGTCAGCATTTATAGCAATATCTGTTCCAGCAGGTCTTGGTCTTTACTGGATAGCAACTTCTGTAATCCAGACTATTATCACAGTATTTATAAACAGATACTATGACAAGTTAGGTGCTGAAACGATAGTTAAGAAGAATGTTGAAAAGCGCAACAAGAAGCGTGCAAAGAAGGGACTTCCACCAGAAACAATAGCTAAGAATGCTACAGTATCAACTAAGAATGTTAACAGGGAAAAAGCTGTTAAGTCATTAGAACAGATAAAGGCAGAGAATGAAAAAAAGGTAAAAGAAATAAAAGAGTCTGCACAGTATTATAAGACGGCCAAGCCAGGAAGTCTTGCTGAAAAGGCAGGTATGGTCGCTAAATATAACGAGAAGAGCAGTAAGAATGGTACCAGAAAGAACTAACAGGATTTTAATGTAAGTGAGGGTAAAAACATGGAATATATTGAAGTTACAGGAAAGTCAGTAGATGAAGCTATAACAAATGCTTGTCTTAAGCTTGAAACATCCAGCGACAAGATAGAATATGAAGTAATCGATAAAGGAAGCAATGGCTTGTTCGGAATATTTAATTCAAAGCCAGCAAAGATTAAGGCAAGAGTTAAGTCTGGTGTTGATTCAGTAGATGAAGAATTTAAAGAATTTGAAAAGAATGAAAAGAAAGTTATTAACGAGACGATAGAGGTTAAGAAAGAGGCTTCTAAGAAGGAATCTGTTAAAGCAGAAAAGGCTGTTGAAGTTAAAGATAATACAGCGGAACATAAAGCTTTAGCAACAGAGAATACTGTGGAAGCTGACAAAGAAGAAATAGCTGTTAAGGCAGAACCTAAGGCTGTATTATCTAACGAAGAGATAGAGTCAAGAATTAATAACTTCCTCAATGATATGTTTGAAGCTATGGAGATTTCTGTAGAAGTTAAGATTACATTTGACACAGAGGATGAGTGTGTTAATGTAGAACTCCTTGGTGATAATATGGGACTTCTTATAGGTAAGAGAGGACAGACTCTTGATTCAATACAGTATCTTACAAGCCTTGTAGTAAATAAGGGTAAGGAAAAGTATGTAAGAATCAAGGTTGATACTGAGAATTACAGACAGAGAAGAAAAGATACTCTTGAATCACTTGCAAAAAATATTGCTTATAAGGTTAAGAGAAGCAGACGTTCAGTTGCACTTGAACCTATGAATCCTTACGAGAGAAGAATTATCCATTCTGCATTACAGAATGACAAGTTCGTTTCAACAAAGAGTGAGGGTGAAGAGCCTTTCAGACATGTTGTTGTTTATCTTGACAGAGAAAAGAGTGGCAATAACAGATATTCAAGAAAGAATTATAATGATAATAAGTAAGATGAACATTATATGAGTATCAGATTTTAAAATCGAAAAAGTGTTATGATATTTTGCTTGTTAAGGGCTGCTGTGGTATTATTACAACAGCAGCCCTTTCTGGTAATATATTGCTTAATCAGCAACTGCAAAATGGGCAGAATGACAGTGATAATTATGTTTATGATAAAGGCGTTAATTATATAGAACAGGAGTGTATATATGGAGCATACAATAGCAGCGATATCAACAAGCACTATGTCAAGTGGTGGAATAAGTATAGTAAGGCTGAGTGGAGTGGATGCTGTTGAGATAGCAGATAAAATCTTTGAAGCTAAGAATAAGAAGAAATTAAAGGATGCCAGAAGCCACACAATACATTATGGTGTTATAAAAGATGGTGATGAGGTGATAGATGAAGTTTTAGTATCTGTTATGAGGGCTCCTGACACATATACAAGAGAAGATGTTATAGAAATAAACTGTCATGGTGGTATTCTTGTGACAAGAAGAGTGTTAGATACAGTACTTAAGAATGGCGCCAAGCCGGCAGAGCCAGGAGAATTCACAAAGAGGGCATTTCTTAATGGAAGAATAGATCTTTCTCAGGCAGAAGCGGTTATAGATATTATAAATGCAAGAAATGATTATGCACTTAAGTCATCAGTAAATCAGCTTGGTGGAAAACTATCTGAAAAAATAAAAAAAATAAGAGAAATCATACTGGATAATGTAGCATTTATAGAGTCGGCACTTGATGATCCAGAGCATTATGATATTAACGATAATGTTGATAAAATGTGCACAGATGTGGATAACTGTGTGGAAAGTGTTGATAAGTTGTTGAAAACAGCTGATAACGGACGTATTATGAGAGATGGAATAAGGACAGTAATACTTGGTAAAACCAATGCTGGAAAGTCAAGTCTTCTCAATGCACTTGCCAGGGAGGAAAGGGCGATAGTTACTGACATTGAGGGCACTACAAGGGATGTTCTTGAGGAGCAGATAAACCTGTCAGGAGTTACGCTTAATCTTATAGATACAGCAGGTATAAGAAAGACAGATGACTATGTGGAAAACATAGGTGTTAATAAAGCAAAACAGTATGCAAAAGATGCAGATCTTATAATATATGTCATAGATTCATCAAGACCACTTGATAATAATGACTACGAAATTATGGATCTTATTATGAATAAAAAAGTGCTTGTACTTCTTAATAAGTCTGACATGGAACAGGTTGTTACTAAAGAAGATGTACTAAAGCATTTGTCATGTAACGTAATATCTGTATCAGCAAAGGAAGAAACAGGTATAGATAAGCTTGAAAGTGAGATAAAGGATATGTTCTTTAATGGTAACATATCAACAAATGAAGAAATATATATAACGAACTTAAGACATAAGAATCTTTTAAGAGAGGCGCTTGAAAGTCTTAAGCTTGTTAAAGAAGGAATAGACAGTAATATGAGTGAAGATTTTCTTACGATTGATCTTATGAATGCGTATGAAAAACTTGGACTTATCATAGGTGAGGAAGTAGAAGATGACCTTGCCGACAGGATATTTGAGAAGTTCTGTATGGGAAAATAGCTTATTACATTTAAATGAAAAGACAGGAAGGAAGTAATCATGCCTAATATTAAGGAAACATATGATGTAGTAGTAGTTGGTGCCGGACATGCAGGCTGCGAGGCAGCACTTGCAAGTGCAAGACTTGGACTAGAAACTATTATATTTACAGTAAGTGTAGAGAGTATAGCAATGATGCCTTGCAATCCTAATATAGGAGGAAGTTCTAAAGGTCATCTTGTAAGAGAGATAGATGCTCTTGGTGGTGAGATGGGTAAGAATATAGATGCTACATTTATACAGTCTAAGATGCTTAATGCATCTAAAGGTCCTGCAGTACATTCTTTAAGAGCACAGGCAGACAAGTCAGATTATTCAAGAAGAATGAGACAGGTTCTTGAAAATACCGAGCATCTTCATATAAGACAGGCAGAGGTATCAGAGATAATAGTAAATGATGGTGTTATCGGAGGCGTAAAAACGGTATCTGGCGCTGTATATGAGGCAAAATCAGTCATTTTATGCACAGGTGTATATCTAAAGGCAAGATGTATATATGGAGATGTAAGCTATCATACAGGTCCTAACGGACTTCAGGCAGCCAACCATCTTACAGAATCACTTATAAATAACGGAATAGAAGTGAGGAGATTCAAGACGGGTACTCCTGCCAGAGTGGATAAACGTTCTATAGATTTTAGTAAAATGACAGAGCAGTTTGGTGATAAGACGGTTGTTCCTTTCTCGTTTGAAACAGATCCGGCTACAGTACAGAAGGATCAGGTGAGTTGCTGGCTTACATATACCAACGAAGAGACACATAAGATTATAAAAGATAATATAGACCGTTCACCATTGTATTCAGGTGATATACAGGGAACAGGACCAAGATATTGCCCTTCAATAGAGGATAAGGTGGTAAGATTCGCTGATAAAGACAGACACCAGGTATTCATAGAGCCAGAGGGACTGTATACAAACGAGATGTATCTTGGTGGTATGAGCAGTTCTATGCCTGAGGATGTACAGTATGCAATGTATAAGACAGTTCCAGGTCTTGAACATGTAAGGATAGTAAGAAATGCATACGCTATCGAATATGACTGTATCAATGCGATACAGCTTAAATCATCACTAGAATTCAAGAAGATAAAGGGACTTTTTGCTGGTGGACAGTTTAATGGAAGCTCAGGATATGAAGAGGCGGCTGCACAGGGTATAATAGCAGGTATTAATGCTGCACAGTATGTTAAGGGAAAAGAACCTCTCATATTAGACCGTTCAGAAAGCTATATAGGTGTTCTTATAGATGATCTTGTTACAAAGGAATCATTTGAACCATATAGAATGATGACTTCAAGAGCTGAATACAGGCTTATATTAAGACAGGATAATGCAGATATAAGACTTACAAAGTATGGTCACGACATAGGTCTTATCTCTGATGAAAGATATGAAAGACTTCAGAATAAAATAAAGCTCATAGATGAAGAAATAGAGCGTGTTAAAGGTGTTAATATAGGAACTAACGAACAGGTTCAGAAGCTTCTTTTAGAAAATGGAAGTACAGAGCTTTTAACTGGTGTGACATTAGCAGAGCTTATAAAAAGACCAGAGCTTTCATATGAGCTGCTTGCACCTATTGATAAGCACAGACCAGAGCTTCCTTGGGATGTTAGACAGCAGGTAAATATTAACCTTAAGTATGAGGGGTATATAAGCCGTCAGTTAAGACAGGTGGAGCATTTTAAGAAGCTTGAAAACAAGATTATTCCTGAAGGACTGGATTATTATGAGATAAATGGGCTTAGAAAAGAGGCTATGCAGAAGCTTGATAAGTTCAATCCACGTTCGATAGGACAGGCATCAAGAATATCTGGTGTATCGCCAGCTGATATTTCGGTGCTTCTTGTATATCTTGAAAGCTATAGAAGAAACAAGCAGGTTATAGATGAATAAAAAAGCAGGCTTGCAATTGAAAATTCGTGTAAATGTAAATAGAAGAATCAGGCATGTAAATATAAAAAAGAAGTAAGCTTGTAAATGCATAAAAAAGAAGCAAGCTTGCAAATGTAAATAATAAGAGTGTGCGTGTAACTGATAAATAAAAAGTAAGCATGTGATTGAGGAATAGGAGAGAATATGCCAAGTACAGTGTTTAAAAGGAATCTTGACAGTATAGGGGTTAGTCTTAATGATATACAGCTTGAACAGCTTGATAAGTATTATGAGCTGCTTGTAGAATGGAATAGTTTTATGAATCTTACAGGCATAACTGATTATGAAGAGGTTATGTTAAAGCATTATCTTGACAGCCTTGTGCTTAAGCTTCCAATAACTGGGGATAACTCAAGGCTGCGGCTTATAGATGTGGGGACAGGTGCCGGATTTCCAGGACTTCCACTAAAGATTGCATATCCTGATACTGATGTTGTTTTGTTTGACTCATTAAATAAAAGGATAAAGTTTCTTGATGAGGTTATAAGTCAGTTGTCTTTAAAAGGTGTTACTACCATACACGGAAGGGCAGAGGATGGTGGGAGAAATCCTAAGCTGCGTGAACAGTTTGATGTTAGTGTATCAAGGGCAGTGGCTGATCTTGCAGTTTTATCAGAGTATAATCTGCCTTTTGTGAAGATTGGTGGATATTTTGTTGCATATAAGTCAGGAGATGTTGATGCTGAGCTTGAAAAGTCGAAGAAGGCAGTAAGTATTCTTGGTGGAGTTATAGAAAAGGTTGATAAATTCAAACTTCCAGAAACGGATATTGAAAGATCTCTTGTATATATTAAAAAGATTAAGAGTACTGGAAAAAAATATCCAAGAAAGGCAGGTATGCCATCAAAGGAGCCATTGGGGTGATTGATGATATCGTGTCGTGGATCAGCTGGATGGTTAAATAGTGTAATAATTAAATTGTTGTTTAGCAAACATTCGGTTGGCGAACTGACGACATAATATAAGTGAAA
>ERZ779895.1859-NODE-1859-length-20873-cov-5.167980_pt1 | contig 20873 bp, 18 predicted proteins | sample MGYA00511093_ERZ779895 | MGnify/ENA primary metagenome ERZ779895 (study PRJEB29588, sample SAMEA2142970) | human gut metagenome | biome: human gut; feature: human-associated habitat; material: faeces | place: Denmark | collected 2008/2010 ... | reverse complement strand
GGAGAAACCTTTGCCCGTTTGCTGCGCAACGGCGCTGCCGCCTACGACGTGCAGGACGCGCTGCTGGTTGGGGGCGTAGGTTCCAATCAATATATCCGCCAGCATGTGGAAGCTAAGCTGGCTAAGCGCGGCGTAAGGCTGTGGGTGCCGGAAGGGCGCTTCAGCTGCGACAACGCGGCAGGCTGCGCCGCTTTGGCATGGAGAATGAATTGCAAGCATGACTGAAAATGTTTATTCCGTTAGTGAAATCAATAGCTTTTTAAAAAGGCTGCTGGATAAAGAGGACACCCTGCGCAATGTGCAGGTGGTGGGAGAGATAAGCAATTTTAAGCGCTATCCCTCCGGACACGCCTATTTTACCTTGAAGGACGCAGACGCAGTGCTGAAATGCGTGATGTTTCGTTCCAGAGCGTTGGGTTTGCGCTTTGAGCCGCGCAACGGCGACACGGTGATTGCCGTGGGGCGCATTGCCGTGTACGAGCGGGATGGCGTTTATCAGCTGTATACCGACCTGTTGCTGCAGCAGGGCGTGGGCGATTTAATGCAGGCATATGAAATGCTCAAAAGCAAGCTGCTGCAGGAGGGCTTGTTTGACCAGGAGCGCAAGCAGCCCTTGCCGGTGAACCCGCAGCGCGTGGGCATTATTACCTCGCCTGCCGGTGCGGCGGTGCGCGATATTATTACCGTGTCCCGACGCCGGAATCCGGGCGTTAAGCTTTTGCTGTACCCTGTGCAGGTGCAGGGCGAGAACGCTTCGGCAGAAATTGCCGCCGCTATTCGCTTCTTTAATGAAAAGAAGCTGGCGAACGTGCTCATCGTAGGCCGCGGCGGCGGCTCCATCGAGGATTTATGGGCCTTTAATGAGGAACGGACGGTGCGCGCCGTAGCGGGCTCTTGCATTCCGGTGGTCAGCGCCGTAGGCCATGAAACTGATTTTACCTTATGTGATTTTGCCGCCGACCAAAGAGCGGCTACGCCTTCACAGGCCGCTGAAATGGCGGTGGCCGATATCGTTAGTTACCGGCAGCGGGTGCGCTTTTTGCTGGAACGCTGCCGCAGCCTGATGGCTGCGCGGCTGGCAGGCGCGCAGCGCACGCTGGAAGCCTTGGCGTCATCATGGGCTTTGCGTGACCCGCAGCGTTTGCTGGCGGATAAGGCTCTGCGGGCGGACGGCGCTTATGCCAGACTGGTGCAGAATATGCAGCGCAGAGCGCAGCAGGCGCAGCACGCTTTGGCCTTGCAGGCCGCCAGATTGGACAGCATGAGCCCGCTGGCGGTGCTGGGACGCGGCTACAGCGTGACCCAAAGCCGCGATTATAAGCTTATCGGCTCCGTAGAGCAGGTACAGTGGGGCGACGAGCTGGTTACTACAGTTCGCGACGGACAGATTATTTCCGTAGTACAGCAGGTGGAAGGACGGTAAAGATGGCAGTAAAGAAAATACCTAAGAATATTAAATTTGAAGAAGCTCTCTCCGAGCTGGAAGAGCAGGTACGCCTGCTGGAAAGCGGCGAGCTGCCGCTGGAGCAAAGCCTGGAGGTTTTTAAATATGGCGTGGAGCTGAGCAAGCTGTGCGCAGGCAAGCTGGAAACAGTAAAGCAGGAAGTGGAAAAAATCGTCGTTGACGGCAGCGGCGATGGCTATAGATTGGAAGCATTCCAGGATTTGGAGGTAAAGTAATGGATTTTGCAGCTTATTATGAGAACCAACGCAAATTAGTGGAAAATTATCTCAAAAACAGAATTGCCAAAAAGGGAATTTCCAAGGTGGACGACGCTATGGAGTACAGCCTGATGGCAGGCGGCAAGCGCATCCGTCCGATTTTGCTGATGGCTGCGGCCGAAGCGGTGGGCAGCAAGGGCTATAATTATTTGCCCGTGGCCTGCGGTCTGGAAATGATTCATACCTATTCCTTAATTCACGACGACCTGCCCTGTATGGACAACGATGATTACCGCCGCGGCCGTTTGACCAATCATAAGGTGTACGGCGAGGCCATGGCCGTTTTGGCGGGCGACGGGCTGCTGACGCTGGCCTTCGAGGTTATGCTGGAGCAGAAAAACGTGGAGCCCAAGGCTTTGATTGAAACCGTGCGCGAGATGGCTATGTGCGCCGGTAATTTCGGCATGGTAGGCGGGCAAGGTCTGGATATAGAATTTGAAGGCAAGCAGATTACGCCAGAGCAGCTGCGTAAGCTGCACGCCGGTAAAACTGGCGCTTTGTTCATTGCGGCTATTCGCGGCGGCGCTCATTTGGCCGGGGCTACGGACGAAGAGCTGCTGGCCTTGACGAAGTTTGCCGACCTGTTAGGACTGGCCTTCCAGATTACTGACGATATTCTGGATGTGGAGGGTACGGCAGAGGAATTGGGCAAGCCTGTAGGCAGCGATGAAAAGAACCACAAGTCCACCTATGTAAGCTTATACGGTCTGCAGGCCGCTCACGAGCTGGCAGAAAAAACGGTGAACGAGGCTCTGGAATGTTTGACCAGCTTTGGGGAGAAGGCCGAGCCTTTGCGCCAGATTACAAAAATGATGACGAAAAGAAAGAATTAAGCGATGGACAGCAAAAAAGAACTGACTAACAGAATACTTGATACGATAAATTCGCCGGAGGACGTCAAGCAGCTGACTATGCCGCAGCTTTTGCAGCTGGCCGAGGAAATCAGACAGTTTTTGATTGAAGTAATTTCGCGTACCGGCGGTCACTTAGCGCCTAATTTGGGCGTGGTGGAGCTTACCTTGGCTTTGCACCGCATTTTTTCCACGCCGCAGGATAAAATTATCTTTGACGTGGGCCATCAGGCGTACATTCATAAGATTATTACCGGCCGCAGGGAGCAGTTTCCTACGCTGCGCCAATACGGCGGCCTGTCCGGCTTTCCCAAACGTACTGAAAGCGAGCATGACGCTTTTGGCACCGGCCATTCCAGCACCTCTATTTCAGCGGCGGTGGGCATGGCGGCAGCTCGCGATTTGCAGGGCGAGAATTATAATGTAGTAGCCGTTATCGGCGACGGCTCCATGACCGGCGGCATGGCTTATGAAGCGTTGAATAACGCAGGTATGCTGCACAAAAAGCTGATTGTGGTGCTGAACGATAACGAAATGTCCATCTCCAAAAACGTAGGCGCTATGAGCGACTATCTTTACCATCTGCGTACCGGAGAAACCTATAATAAAATAAAAAACGATATCGAGGGCTGGCTGAAAAATATGGAATTCGGTACGGATGTACTGAAGGCTATCCGCCGTTTGAAGGGCAGCGTAAAATATTTAATTGTGCCGCAGTCTATTTTTGAGGAGCTGGGCTTTACCTATTTGGGCCCTGTGGACGGCCACGATTTGCCGGGCCTGCTGGAGGTTCTGCAGGCGGCTACTAAAGTGGACGGCCCTGTGCTGGTACATGTGCTGACGAAGAAGGGCAAGGGCTATAAGCCCGCCGAGGATTGTCCCAATAAATTCCATGGGACGGGGCCCTTTGAAATCGCTACGGGCAAAAAAATCACTAAGCCCGGCGCGCCCGTTACCTATACGGAGGTGTTTGGCGAAACGCTGAGCCGCTTGGCCGATACTGACGAAAAGATTGTGGGCATTACGGCGGCTATGCCGGACGGCACCGGCTTGAGCGTTTTTGCCAAGGACCACCCGGAGCGCTTCTTTGACGTGGGCATTGCCGAGCAGCACGCCGTTACGGCGGCGGCAGGCATGGCGGCGGCAGGCATGAAGCCGGTGGCCGCTATTTACAGTACCTTTATGCAGCGGGCCTATGATTCGGTGCTGCACGATATTTGCATGCAGAAGCTGCATGTGACCATGTGCCTTGACCGTGCGGGACTGGTGGGCGACGATGGCTATACGCATCATGGCGTTTTTGACTTCGCTTATCTGCGCAGCATTCCCAATATGACGATTATGGCTCCTAAGGATGAAGGTGAGCTGCGCCATATGCTGAAAACGGCGCTGGACTTCGACGGCCCTGTCAGTGTGCGCTATCCCCGCGGCAGCGGCGTGGGCGTGGATATTTCCGGCCCTGTGGAAGCTTTGCCCATTGGCAAAGCCGAGGTGCTGCGCGAAGGACGGGACGTATGCTTCTGGGCTATCGGCAGCATGGTGCAGAGCGCCCTGGAGGCTGCGGATATACTGGCACAGCAGGGCGTCAGCGCAGGCGTGGTGAATATGCGCTTTGCCAAGCCTTTGGATAGCGAGCTGCTGCTGGTGCATGCGCGGCGCTATGGACGGCTGGTAACGCTGGAGGAAGGCGTTTTGGCGGGCGGCGTCGGCAGCGCCGTTTTGGAAACGCTGAACGGCGCAGGCTTGCTGGAGCAGTGCCGCGTGCTGACGCTGGGCATTCCCGACGAATTTGTACCGCATGGAGATAAAAAGCTGCTGCTGCGCGACATTCAGCTGGACGTTCCCAGCATTGTCAGCCGGACGGCAGACTTGGTAAAGGGTGAATAAGTTGAAAAAGGAACGCTTGGACGCGCTGCTGATGAACAGAGCGCTCTTTGAAAGCAGGGCCAAGGCCCAGGCCGCCATTATGGCAGGGCAGGTTTTGGTCAACGAACAGAAAATAGATAAGCCGGGTACGCCGGTGGCGCCGGACGTGCAGATACGGCTTTTGGGCAATAAGCTGCCCTTTGTCAGCCGCGGCGGCTTAAAGCTGGCTAAAGCGCTGCAAATTTTTCCCATCAGCGTAGAGGGCAAGGTGGTGGCCGATATCGGCGCTTCTACCGGCGGCTTTACGGACTGCGCCCTGCAAAACGGCGCGGCTAAGGTTTACGCCATTGACGTGGGCTACGGGCAGTTGGCTTGGAAGCTGCGCAATGATGAGCGGGTGGTAAATATGGAGCGCACCAATGTGCGCTATCTGGAGGCCGATAGTCTGCCGGAGCAGGTGGACGCCGCTACCATCGACGTAGCCTTTATTTCGTTGGATAAGATTCTGCCGGCCGTGCATAAAATCCTCAAGCCCGACGGCTTTGTGGTGGCTTTGATTAAGCCGCAGTTTGAAGCGGGCAAGGAGAATGTGGGCAAGAAGGGTGTAGTGCGCGACGCCCGCGTCCACGAGCAGGTTATCAATAACGTTATTGCCTTTGCCAAGGAGGAGGGCTTCGGCGTAGCCGGGCTTGATTTTTCACCTATAAAAGGGCCTGAAGGCAATATTGAATATTTGCTGCACCTGACGCTGGGCGGCGACGACGCGGTAAGCGCAGAGTTTGTTGCGCAGCTGGTGGGCCGCAGCCACGGCGATTTGGACAAAAAGGGTGCGGCGCAGTCAGCCGGGGCGGATTATGAAAGCTAGACGTTTAGGTATTTTTCCCAATTTAAGCAAAGAAAATGTACGCATCGCTTTGCCGGAATTTATTACGCTGTGCCGGGACTGGGGCCTGGAGCCCTTGCTGCCGGACGCGGCGGCGCGGCAGTACGGCTGCGAGGGCTATGATACGGCTAAGCAGGATACGCTGAAAACCTTGGACGCGGCGGTCAGCCTGGGCGGCGACGGCACGCTGCTGCAAATGGCCCGTTATGTTGTTCCCGCAGAGGTGCCGGCCTTCGGTATCAATTTCGGCAAGCTGGGCTTTTTGGCAGAAATCGATTTGCAGGGCATGGGCAAGGCCATCAGCAAGCTGGTCCAGGGCAATTATTCCATCGAGAAGCGCAAAATGCTGCAGGCCAGCGTTTGGCGCGGCGGCAGGGTTATAGCCGCAAGCCACGCCTTGAACGATTTGGTGCTGGCCAAGGGCATGTTCAGCAAGCTGGCGCATTTAACGCTGTTTATTAACGGCAAGCCCTCCGGGCGTTATGCGGCGGACGGCTTGATTGTTTCCACGGCTACGGGCTCGACGGCCTATTCCCTGTCGGCAGGGGGGCCGCTGGTAATGCCGGAGCTGGACGTCAGCGTAATTACGCCGGTCTGCGCTCATTCACTGACGGCGCGGGCGCTGGTTATTCCCTTATCCGAGCGCATCGAGCTGAAGGCTGTGCCCGGCAGCGAGGAAATGATGCTGGCCTGCGACGGCGTAAATGTGTCCGAGGTGGATTGCGATACCTGCGTGCGCATTGAAAAGAGCCCCTATACCATGAAGCTTATTCGCCTGACCAGCCGCGATTATTATCAGACCTGGCAGCAGAAGCTGATGCGTAATATTTAATCATAGAAGCTTTTTAGATTGAGGTGATCGACTATGAAAATGACCAGACATGCGAAAATCAAAGAGATAATTGATAATAATAAAATAGAAACGCAGGAGGATTTGGCGGCCGCTCTGCGCAGCGAGGGCATCGACGTGACCCAAGCCACAGTATCCCGCGATATTAAGGAGCTGATGCTGGTCAAGGTACCGGACGCTAACGGCCACTATCATTATGCCTATCCTAAGGACCACGGTATGCTGCTGACCGTAGAGCGCCTGGAGCGTACCTTTCACGATTCCATTGTTAGCATTCGTTCCTCCGACTGCATGGTGGTCATCCGCACAATGCCGGGAACGGCGCAGGCCGTAGCCTTTGCTTTGGATTATATGAAATGGCCCGAAATTTTGGGCACTATCGCCGGGGACGACACGGTGTTTGTCGCTTTGGAAAATAAAGAGGGCGTATTGTCGCTGCTCAAGCGCTTAAAAGAGTATAAATAAGCAGAGGTGCCAGAATGCTGCAATCACTGCATGTTCATAATTTTGCATTATTAGAAGACGCCCGTGCCGATTTCACCAGGGGCTTTAACGTATTCACCGGCGAAACGGGCGCAGGCAAGTCTATTTTAATCGATGCCTTCGGCGTGGTATTGGGCGGACGCGCTTCGGCGGACTACGTGCGCAGCGGTACTGACGGTCTGTGGGTGCAGGCTGTTTTTGATGTGAGCGGTCAGCAGGACATCAAAAACATTCTGACGGAGCAGGGCATCGAAGCCGAGGACGAGCTGTTTTTGAAGCGGCAGGTCAGCGCTGCAGGCAAGAGCCGCGCTTTGGTCAACGGCGTGCAGGTGCCCTTGGCTGTTTTGAAGCAGCTGGGCGCAAGGCTGGTGGATATCCACGGGCAGCACGAAAATCAGGCTTTACTGAAGGCGGACGCACCGCTGCTTGTTACGGACGCCTTTGGCGGCGGGGAGCTGCATAAGGCGCTGGCAGCCTATAAGGAGCTGTATGCCGTGTATACGGCGGCTAAAGAGCAGGTGGAGCGGCTGCTGCGTGATAACGAGCAGCAGGATTTGCTTTTAGACCGTTATAATTGGGAAATTAATGAAATTACCGCCGCTAATCTGGCTGTGGGCGAGGAGGAAGCCTTGGAGGACGAGGCGCGGCTTTTGCAGAACGGCGAGCGCATTATGCGGGCCGTCAGCTCCGCTTATGGGAAATTGGACGAGGACAACGCCGTGCTGGAGCTTTTGGCGCGGGTGCGTGAGGAATTGCAGTACGCGGCTCGTTACGACAATAAGCTGGCAGGCTATGCCGAAGCGGTGGACAGCGCCTGGATAAGCCTGGACGACTGCCGCACGGAATTAAGCGATTATTTGAGCCGCAGCGATTTTAACGAGGAACGGGCGGCGCAGGTGCAGGAGCGCCTGGATACGATATATCGCCTGCACAAGAAGTACGGCGGCTCGACGGAAGCCGTGCTGGCCTATTTAGCGGAAGCGCAGCAAAGATTGGAGCAGCTGCAGAATATTGCCGACGCTGTGGCTAAGTCTCGCAAGGATCTGGTGCAGGCAGAAGCCCGTTTGGAAAAGGCCGCCGTCCTGCTGACTAAGGAACGCCAAAAAAGCGGCGCGGCGCTGGCCCGGCAGATTACGGAGCATATCCATGATTTGGCTATGCCCAGCGGTATTTTTGAAATCAGCCTTGCGCCTTTGGCAAAATTTACGCCTGCGGGCAAGGATCAGGTGCGCTTCCTGTTCAGCGCTAATCTGGGCGAGCCCTTGAACGATTTGGAGAAGGTGGCTTCCGGCGGCGAGCTGAGTCGTATCGCTTTGGCGCTGAAAACTGTGCTCATGGATAAGGGGCAGGTAGGCTCCATGGTTTTTGACGAAATCGATACGGGCGTGGGCGGCGTGACGGCGCAGAAAATGGCCGAAAAAATCGCGGCTATCGCTACGGTGGGGCAGGTGCTGTGCATTACCCATCTGCCGCAGATTGCCGCCTTTGCCGATAATCATATTCATATCGAAAAGCAAAGCGCCAACGGCCGCACTGCTACCGTACTGACGGCGCTGGATTACAACGGGCGTTTGCAGGAACTGGTGCGCATGACGGCGGGCGACAGCACGTCGCGGGCCGCTTACGAAAGCGCTGCGGAGCTGCTGCTGGCAGCAAACGCCGTTAAACAGAAGCTGCAAGGCTGAATGAGGTGAAAACATGCTGAAGAAATTTTATGATCCGCAATTAGACGAGGTTTATATCGAAGGCAGCAACGAGGAGGTTTTCAGCGGGCGTCTGCTCAAGGTGCAGCGCGACCATGTGCGCCTGCCCAACGGCAACGACACTACCCGTGAATATATTCACCATCCGGGGGCCGTGGCTATTGTGCCGGTGCTGGACGACGGACGCATCGTTTTGGTGAAGCAGTGCCGCTATCCTTTGGGCACGCTGCTGTGGGAAATCCCCGCAGGCAAGCTGGACCACGGCGAGGACGAGGATAAGGACGAGTGCGCCCGCCGCGAGCTGAGCGAGGAAACCGGCTACGAGGCGGAGCATTGGCAAAGGCTGCTGAGCATCGCTACCACGCCCGGCTTTTCCGACGAAATCATTCATTTGTATAAGGCCTGGGGCTTGAAAAAATACGCTCAGCATACGGACGAGGATGAGTTTATTGGCGTGCAGGCCTTTAAGCCGCAGGAGCTGCGGGAGATGGTCGCCAAGGGCGAGCTGTACGATGCCAAATCTCTGTGCGCGCTTTATGCGGCCGGAATTTTGTGAGCCTCGCAGCTTTTAGGAAAAGCAAATGATTCCAGGTAAGCGTTTATCATATGTAATTTTATTTACAGCTGTCTTTTTTCTGTCCACGTCGGCTATTTTTGCCAGATTGGCGCAGGCTCCGTCGGGCATTATTGCTTTTTACCGTTTGCTGTTGGCGGCGGCGGCGCTGCTGCCCTGGTTTTTGTGCCATGAGGACGACAGGAGGCAGCTGCTTGCTTTGCCCAAACGCAGCCTGCTGCTGGGCGTAGCCTCCGGCGCGGTGCTGGCGCTGCACTATGTGCTGTGGTTTGAATCGCTGAAATTTACCTCCGTAGCCAGCTCCGTAGTCTTAGTGACCCTGCAGCCATTGTTTACGATTTTAGGCAGCTTTGTGCTGTGGCGTGAGCGCTGCGGCTTATCCGCGGCCTGCGGCTGTTTGCTAGCTATCGTGGGCAGCGTTATCATCGGCTGGGGCGATTTTGCCGTCAGCTGGCGCGCTTTTGTAGGCGATGTAATGGCCTTGGCGGCAGCGGCTGTCATTGCCGGTTATTTCCTCATCGGGCAGCAGGTGCGCCGCAGTCTTTCGGCAGCGGCTTATTCGGCGCTGGGCTATGGCAGCGGCGCAGTTTTTTTAGGGCTGTACAGCCTGCTTTGCGGCCACAGCTTTACAGGCTACAGCGTGGCTACCTGGCTGAATTTTGCCGGACTGGCGTTTATTTCCACCATTTTAGGCCAGCTGATGTTTAACTGGCTGCTGAAATGGCTGCCGGCCACCGTTATTTCTATGAGCATTTTAGGCGAAACGGTGGGTTCCTGTCTGCTGGGCTATTGGTTTTTGCAGGAAACAATTACCGGCCAGCAGCTGACAGGTATTATTTGTATTTTATCCGGCATCGCTATCTTTTTGTACCGCAAGGACAGATAGGAGCCTGCCGGTTTTTATTAGATTAAGTTAAGGGAGAGTGCATTATGAAGCAGCAATATCTTTGCAGTCTGGCTGCCGCCGTACTGCTGGCCAGCAGCCTGAGCGCAGCGGCGGAAGCGGCAGTGTTCAGCAATCAGGTAAAGACGGAGCAGGGCGTTATAACAGGCGCTTATGACGATAAGCATCAGGTAGTGGAATGGCTGGGAGTGCCTTACGCGCAGCCGGCTGTGGGCGTTAACCGCTGGCGCGGGCCGCAGAAGGCCAAAAGCTATAAGGGCGCGCTGGACTGCACCCAAAGGGCTGCGGCTAATATACAGTTCAACGGCAAGCAGGTCATCGGTCAGGAAGGAGTGCTGACGCTGGATATTGTGCGGCCTGATACGGAGGAAAGGGATTTGCCCGTTATGGTTTTTGTTCACGGCGGCAATAATCAAACCAGTAACAGCCATCTGTGGGAGGGCAACCAGTTCGCGCAGCAGGCCAATGTGGTTTATGTATCCCTGCAATATCGTTTGGGTTTGCTGGGCTTTAATAATCTGCCGGCCTTGCAGCGGGGCAGCGGCTTGGAGGAAAGCGGCAACTACGGCCTTTTGGACCAGGCTGAGGCTCTCGATTGGGTGAAGCAGAATATTAAGCGCTTTGGCGGCGACCCGAAGAATATTACCGTTTCCGGCTTTTCCGCAGGCGGGCGCGACGTGCTGGCTATGCTGATTTCGCCTGCCTTTAAGGGAAAGTTTGACAAGGCAATTTCCTTCAGCGGCGGGCTGACCGTAGCCGACGCCGCCGCCAGTCAAAAGGTGATTGCTAAAAGGCTGGCTCCTTTGGTAGTGGAGGACGGCCAGGCTGCCGATGTGATTACCGCTGAAAAATGGCTGCTGAGCGAGAAGGGCAGCGAGCAGAAGGCTGTGCGCAATTATCTGCATAATATGAAGGCCGAACGCTTGGCGCCTGTCATGGCAGGCGCAGTTATCCGCATGAGCGCTTTTCCGCATCTTTACGGCGACGGCAAGCTGCTGCCCCAGGAGGGCTTTGCTGCGAAAAAATATAACAGCGTGCCGCTGCTGCTGCTCGGCAGCGCCGACGAGTTCAGCTCCTTTGCAGCCCGCGACCCTTATTTTAAGAACAGGCTGGATAAAATAAATACGGACGAAAGCACAACGCGGGAGTTCCGCTTTGCCAATAAATACGGCAGCAAGCTGTACGGCTTGTTTAACGGCCAGGAGGCGGCGCAGAATATTTATCCTCATTATAAGGACGATATTTATGTCTGCACCTTTGACTTCGGTCATAGCAGCGACGTAGTGGGCGAAGCATATAAGACGCGCAACGGCGCTTTCCACGGCGTATTTTTGCCCTTTATTACCGACCAATCCTATCCCTTTACCAAAAATACCGACGCCTTTGAGCAGCCGGGAGCCAGAGAGCTGAGCAAAGCCTTTATCGCTTCGCTTGCCGCCTTTATGCGCACCGGCAACCCTAATACGACGCTTTTGGGCAATACCTAGAATAAGTGGAACCCGGAGTACCGCCCGGAGCTGGTTTTCGACGCTAACCGTATGCAGGCCCGCATTTACAGCGTCAACAGCCGCGCGACCTACGAAGGAGTGCTGGCGGAAATGGCTAATGATAACACCGTCGGTCAGGAAAGCAAGGAGTATATTATCCGCAAGGTGCTTAACGGCCGCTGGTTCAGCGGCAGGCTGGACGAAAAATACGGCAATGAGAATTTGTGGGAGCTGTAAGCAGTAGGCTTCGCTCAAAATATGCCGGACAAAATAGAATATATGGAAGTACAAGGATGCTGTTGCTTTTGAGGCGGCGGCATCCTTGTTTTTTAGAAACTTTTTTGATAATTTTTCGTAAAGCTCTTGAGCATATACCTAGTAGATAGTTTATAATTAGATTAAAATTTTGATGATAGACAATTCTAATAAGATTTGGAGGAGCATAGATGAAGCGAGCTGCTGTGTATCCCTTTACTGCCATCGTGGGGCAGGAGGATATGAAATTATCGTTGATTTTGAATGTAATAAATCCGGCCTTGGGCGGCGTGCTGATTAAGGGCGAAAAGGGCACGGCCAAGTCCACTGCTGTGCGCGCTTTGGCGGAGCTGCTGCCTGCTATGCAGGTAGTGCAGGGCTGCCGTTTCCATTGCAGCCCGGACGACGTCAATCAGTTGTGCGACGATTGTACTGCGCAGCTGCGCAAGGACAGCGTGCTGCCGCAGGAAACTGCTAAAATGCGGGTCGTAGAGCTGCCGGTAAGCGCTACTGAGGACCGCGTGGTAGGCACGCTGGATATCGAGCATGCTATTAAATGCGGCGAGAAGAAATTTGAACCCGGTATTTTGGCTTTGGCTAACCGCAATATTTTATATGTGGACGAGATTAACCTGCTGGACGACCATGTGGTGGACGTACTGTTGGACGCTGCCGCTATGGGCGTGAACACGGTGGAGCGCGAGGGCGTTTCTTATTCCCACCCGGCGCGCTTTGTGCTGGTAGGCACCATGAACCCTGAAGAAGGCGATATCCGGCCGCAGCTTTTAGACCGCTTTGGTTTGAGCGTAACCGTCGCCGGCGAGCATGACCCTGAGCAGCGCGTGGAGGTTATCAAGCGCCGTTTGGCCTATGAGCAGGACGCAGACGCTTTTATTGCCCAATATCAGGAGGAGCAGGAGGCCCTGGCTGCTAAGATTATTCAGGCGGGTAAGCTGCTGCCCCAGGTGCAAATTACTGACGGCCTTTTAGCAACTGTAGCCAGGCTGGCAGTGGAGCTTGGCGTGGACGGACACAGGGCGGACATCACGGTTATCAAAGCCGCTTTGACTATCGCCGCCTTTAACGGGCGCATTCAGGCGGAGCTTGAGGATATTAAGCAGGCCGCCAGGCTGGTGCTGCCGCACCGTATGCGCCGCCGTCCCTTTGAGGAGGGCCAGCTGGATTGGGATAAGGTGGAAAGCTTTTTGGACGGCGAAGCCTGAGAGGTGGCATTATGCTGAATCATGCAATCTATCCCTTCGCCGCCATAGTAGGGCAGGAGCAGGCCAAGCAGGCGCTGCTGATAGCGCTGGTAAATCCCAAGGCAGGCGGCCTCTTGATAGGCGGCTGTAAGGGCACGGCTAAATCTGTGCTGGCACGCAGCTGCCGCGAGCTCATTGCGCCGCGGCGTCTGCTGGATTTGCCCTTGAACGTCACTGAGGACATGCTTTTTGGCAGTATCGATATCGAATATGCCGTGAGTAAGGGCGAGCGGCGTTTTTCACCGGGCATACTGGCGCGTGCCGACGGCAACGCGCTGTATATAGACGAGGTTAATCTGCTGAGGCCGGAGCTGCTGACCGCTGTGCTGGACGCTAACGCCGCAGGCGTCAATCAGGTGGAGCGCGATGGTATTTCCTTCAGCCATCCGGTACGATTGACCGTTATCGGCACGATGAACCCGGAGGAGGGCGTGCTGAGCAAGCCGCTCTTGGACCGTTTTGGGATGTATGTGGATGTGCAGAGCGAAACGGATACGGAAAGGCGCGTGGAAATTATACGCCGGGCGTTGGCTTATAGCAGCGACGAAGGCAGCTTTAGGAAGCAGTACGAGCAGGAAACGCAGGCGTTAGCCGCTGAAATTGCCGCCGCACGGCAGCTGCTGCCGGCGGTAGAAGTGAGCGAGGCCATGCTGATTTTAGCGGTGCAGATGTGCGCGCAGGCCTTTTGCGCAGGGCATCGGGCGGAAATCTATCTGCTGGAAGCGGCTAAGGCGATAGCGGCGCTGGCAGGACGCGTTTACGTACTGCCGAAGGATGTGAAGGAAGCTGCCTTATTCGTATTGCCGCATCGCATGCGCAAGCCGCCGGAGCCGCAGCCCCAGGAGCAGGAACCACAGGAAAATGGCGAAAATGACAGCGAAGAAACGGAAAACGACGATACAGAAGATAATGACGATAATGATAACAGCGACATGCCGCCGCTTCCGCCCTTGGATAACGGTCAGGATGAGGACGACGCCGAAGATGGCAGCGAGCCGGAGGATAAGGACGAGCGCTCTGACGAAGAACAGCAGCACAAACAGGATAACAGCCAACTGGCGCCGGAAGAGCAGATTGCCGATATCGACAAAAGCTTCCGGCTGCCGAAAATGGTTTTGGATATGGGTAAGGACCGCAGCCTGCGCCGCGGCAGCGGTAAGCGCAGCACTACGCGGACCGATTTGAAGCAGGGCCGCTATGTGCGGGCCGAGCTGCCTAAAAATAAGGTGGAGGATTTGGCCTTTGACGCTACCATTCGCGCTGCCGCTCCTTTTCAAAAGCTGCGGGAAAATAACGGCTGCGCCCTGAATATTAAGCCGGAGGATTTGCGGCAGAAGGTAAGGGAAAAGCGCATCGGCAATACCTTTTTGTTCGCGGTGGACGCCAGCGGCTCCATGGGAGCCCGCGAGCGCATGCGGGCGGTGAAGGGCGCTATCTTTTATATGCTGCAGGAGGCGTATCAAAAGCGCGACCGCGTGGGCATGATCGCCTTCCGCCGGCAAAAGGCGCAGGTGCTTTTGCCGGTTACCCGCAGCGTGGATTTGGCGCAGAAATGCCTGGCAGAAATGCCTACGGGCGGAAAAACGCCTTTGGCCGACGGGCTGGCCGTTTCCTTGCTGACGCTGTCGCTGTTGGGCAAGCGCGATAAGGAGCTGGAGCCGATTTTGATTCTGGTGACGGACGGACGCGCCAATGCCGTGGAGGAGGGCGACGACCCTGTTGCCAGCGCCTTGCAGATGGCTGAAAGGATACGCAAGGCTAAAATAACCTCCGTAGTTATCGATACGGAGGCAGATTTTATCAAGCTGGGGCTGGCTAAACAGATAGCGGCGGCTATGGGCGCTAATTATTATACGCTGCAAAGGCTTTCCAAGGATAATATTATACGCATTGTGCGTAATTTAGAGGTGTGAGGTGCCGGTGATGAAAAAATTATTGATGATGTTAATGACTATGCTGATGTGCTTAAGCGCTGTGACGGCGCAGGCTGAGGAAGCGGCGCAAAGACCGGGGCTGGACTGGGAGATAAGCATGATGCCCAAGCCTACGGAAGAAGAGCAGGAGGCGGCCCGCTGGTCCATTGTGGTGGAAAATAACCTGGGCGTGTACGCTTACGATATGGATTCACTTACCTTTAGCCAGGTTACGAACGGCGTGCCGGATAAAAACATTGTTTCTGTGCTGACGAAAACAGTTTTTACCAATAAAGAAACGCTGAAAAAACTCAACGCGCAGTATAAGGACGCTTTGAAGGGCAAGGAAAAGGTACAGTACTGCGAAATTCTGATGACCTTCAATTTGGTTGATAAAACTTACGGCGTAGTTGGCATGGACGTTTACGGCAGCAAAAAGACTTTATTGCAGCACACGGTAAAAGATTTGCAGTTTGTACCAGTACCGGAAGGAAGCTTTGCCGAGGCTATGCTGGAAATCTGCCAGCAGGCGGCTGCCGCTGACGCGCAAAAACCAGTGGAAAATTAACGCCGCATTATAGTAATGCTGCGCTATTAAAAATACTCAATAAGAATAAAAGATATAAAATACTGATAATATAAAAAAATAATTAAGATTTAATCTTGCTGAATTGATAATAGCGTAGTATACTATTGGCGAATAAGAGATATAAGAGCAACAAGAAATGAGTTTTATTTGAATACAACGCGCTTATGACACGTTGGGATAAAGTATTTCACATAAAGCTTGGATATATAACTTCGCTTGGTTTATTTGGGGTTTGGGACCTGTAAGACGGCTGAATCCCGGATAATCAAAATATATTTTATAGGAGTGACTTGAATGGACGTAAAAGTTACTAGAGGTTTATTGATGACAGCCCTGATTACCGGCTCTGTAATGTGGGGGGGTACATCGGTATTTGCTGAGGAGAATTTAAATGAATTCACCTTAGATACTATGGTTGTTACGGCGCAGAGAATGGAAACTAGGGATTTGGATACGCCGGCTTCTGTTAGTATAATTACTGCTAATGATATTGAACGCAGCGGTGCAAAGACTGCCTACGAAATTATTGAACGTCAGGTTGGTTTTACTAATAATGCTTATGGCCCTGGCGGGCGTGAATATGGCGGTAGCAGCACTAGAACGGTTTTACGTGGCCTAGATAAAGGTACGTTAGTAATGGTGAACGGTGCGCCTATAAATATGATGAACTATAATAGTATGGAAGGTATTCCTGTAGAAGCTATTGAAAAAATTGAAATTGTTAGAGGTGCTCAGTCTGTTTTGTACGGTGCAGAAGCTACTGGCGGTGTAATTAATATTATTACAAAAAAGACTGGCAAACAAAAAACTACTTTAACTGTTGGTGCGGGTAATTATGATAAAAAATGGGGAATATATACCCAAGGTAAAAATTATATAGCATCTATCAGTAAAAATTACTATGGTGATGTAGATAATACTAATTGGTTCTCTTCTGAATCCACCAGAAAATGGACAACAAGAAATAGCACTAAGGATAATGCTTTTATCAGTATTACTCCGGTTGATAAATTGAGCTTTAATTTTGCACATACGGAAGGCAATTATTATCGTGATAGTTACACTCTGTTTAATGAAATAGAAACAGGAGCAGGAACATCATACTACTATAAAGATACTAGAGATAATGTAAGCGCAATTTATGACGATAAAGAGAATTTATTTAAAACGATAGTTGCTTATAATAAACGTACAGTAAGTCCGTATCAAGCAACTATTAAAAATTTTACTATAGGAGATTCTAAAAGGGGTACCAGCTCTGATTGGAAATTAAATACTCTTACATGGGATACTCAAAAAGCTTGGAATTTGCGCAATGATAAAGACCATTTTGTTTTAGGTCTGACTTTGTCAAAAGAAGAGGCTGAAGACAGAACTAAGCATGCAGAAGGTGATAGAAAGAACTATGGCTTGTATGCATCTTATAAATACGCTTTTTCTTCCGCTTTTAATGTAACTGCTGGCATACGCGGACAATATATTGATGAGGATTACTTAAAAAGTGAAGGTAAAGGCGTAACTCATAGCGAGTTTTTACCGCAAATTCAAGCTTTATATAAATTTAACGATAATACTTCATGGTATGCCAATGCTGCAAAATCTTATCAATTACCTCCTTTAAATCAATTTTTCAGTTATCAGGATAGACGTGCCGATGATCTTAAACCGCAAGAAGGTTGGACCTATGAAACTGGTATCAAACATGTTACGAACACTGCTTCGTTAAAGGCAGGAGTTTATCATATGGATATAGACGCTAAATTTGATTGGGCTAAAGATCAAGTGACCGGTATAAACTATTTGATAAATACGGGAAAATTTAAAAATACCGGTTTAGAAGTAGAATACAGGAAATTACTGGGAGACCGTTGGAGCTATAATTTAGGCGCCGCTTTATCAAATCCAAAAACTAAGGAAGAAGGCAGCAACTTCTATAAACAGTCTGATGCTAAATTACAGCTTACCGGTGGTGTAGATTATACAATAGGTAAATTTTTAGCAAATCTCAATTATTTGTATTTGGGTAAGCGTGAAGCGTCATATTATACAACTGATGGTAGCAAAGCAGTAGATGCTGATAGGAGAGTTCCTCATAGAAGTCTGTTAAACGCTTCGTTTACTTATAAAGCTGATAATAATCATTCATTAAATCTTGCATTGAATAATATCTTAGACACGCATGATACTATCAATAAATATGAAAATTGGGGAATGCCATTTAATTGGGTATTAACGTATAATTATTCTTTCTAAAAGCAAAATGACGCTTCAGTAGTATTGCTACCGGAGCGTCATCTCTAAGGTTTATTCATGCGAGAGAACCAGAAGCCAGCTTCTGCTCAATACGCTTTACGTCAGACAAAGGAACTCCTGCTAAGCTTGCTGTCTTAGCTGAATTAAAGCCTTCTAATAGTAATTTCTTAGCAAAATTTAATTTCTCTTCGTGTACTGTTTCTTTAACCATGTTTTTGGCCATGTCATGCGCTATATCTTTGGCTATATCTTTAGCCATATCATGCGCCATATCTTTAACCATGTCCTCGGCCATCTCTGCCGCTATTTCCCTGATAATATCTGACATTTCGTCTACGCCTCCTTTATCATGTTTAAAGTAGCTGCTTCTTTCAGCTAATATTTGATTATACATATTTTGCGGATTAGCACAAAAGAAATCGTGCATAAGCCTGCCTAATGCGGTGCTTGTATCTTGAATAGCGCCGTTTACATAAATTATATGCGAGCCGTCAGAAAAGCTTTTGCCATTTTCTTTGATAGTACGTTCTATGTGGTAAATTGGCAGATTATCGCCTAATGCATCTTTTTCTGTAATAAAGATAACGCAGCAATCTTTTAAGGACGAGTAATCCTGACCCTGCGGCAAATGATTGGCGTCGATAAGAGCGGCATGATAACGAGCTCGTTGCGGTATAGCGCCATTACTTACGCGTTGAACTTCTACGTTAAAATATTTACCAAATTCGTCTTGAGCGAAAATATCAAGCCGGATAGAACGGCCTTGAAGATTTTTTATAGAGTATTGTCCTCTAACTTTAACTATCTTAATTTTATCATTTCTAAGAATAGTGCGCAAGAGTAGTTCTGTACAAGGAATATTGTTTTCAAATACCTTAGTCATAAAGGTGTCGTTCATGAGAGTTAGAGAATTAATTTTTGCTTGTAAACTTTTTAGTTTGTTATCATCGAGCATTTTTACACTCTTTCCTTAATTTAGCTAAAAAATAAGACAGTACCATTAATTAAACGATACTGCCTAAAGACTTCCTTATTTTAAGAAGCTCTTTTAGATAGATAAAAATATCTACCGCCCTACTTATGAAATTATTTGATATATGTATTATAGCACAAGAATTGCTATAATGCAAGAATATTCTGAAATAATAATCTTAAATTGAAGATCTTGCTTGATATATATTTTGGCGCTCATAATTAGTGAGAACGCTCATTAAAGCGATTGCAATGCCGGTAGCATGCGGCCATGTGAGGATGGGTATGCGAAGGCTTTACAATAAATATATTTTTAAGGAGTGACTTGAATGGACGTAAAAGTTACTAGAGGTTTATTGATGACAGCCCTGATTACCGGCTCTGTAATGTGGGGGGGTACGGCAGTATTTGCCGAGGAGAGCTTGAATGAGTTCACGCTGGATACGATGGTTGTTACGGCGACAAGAACAGAAAAACGAGATGTTGATGTGCCTGCTAGTACGGAAATTTTGACTAATGAACAAATCCATCGGTCTGGTGCTACAAACGTTATGGAGGCATTATCTAAAGTAAACGGTATTGAGTTTAAAAGCTTTTTCCCAGGTGGTTCGGCGATGACGACTATGATACCGGAGATTAATATTCGTGGCTTTGGTAATGGCACCTTGGTTATGGTAAATGGAAATCCTGTAAACTTAAATCAAAAATACGTGTTAGATGCTATCCCAACAGAATCTATTGAAAGAATAGAAATCGTCAAAGGCGGCGGTTCTGTAATGTATGGTTCTGAAGGTGTAGGCGGCGTAGTAAATATCATTACCAAAAAAGCAGGCAGTAATAGTATTAGCGCAGGTATAGGAAATTATCATCAACGAAAATATAATATTGGTGTTGGCGATAACAAATTCAAAGTAAATTATGATTTTAAGAAGTGGGGATCTGTAAGAAATTTGAGTGCTTCCGCTAATCCGCCGACTTCTTCTGCATATACATATAGTCAAGACCGCAGTAAAAAAGAAAATATTGGCATAGGGTATAATTTTACAGATGAATTAAGCTTTGAATATAATCATTACAATTCAGAGGTTGATTACCATAGAAATAAGATTTTAAGTGGAGCCTTTGAGCAATGGAGAGAAACTTACACTAAACAAGATTTGTATCAGTTAAATTACATAAAGGATGATTTGAAAGCACATGCTTGGTTTACAGAGAACGAAATTAGTTATTTTGGCGGGACGAAGCCAGGAGTGGTTACTACTGGTAGGACATTAACTAAAAACAGAACTTATGGTTTGGATGTGCAAAAGAATTTCAACGTAAGTGACCGTACATTGATAACAGTTGGCGCTAATTATAAAGACGAGAAGTATTCTCCTCGGATTTCTAGTGGAAAGTCAGTTAGCAATGATAAATCAAGAAATAATTTTGCTGTTTTTGCACAGTTAGATCAAAAAATGGGGGATAAAGATAATCTTATCATTAGCGGTCGTGAAACTTGGACAACTGGAGCCTGGAACGATCAAAACTATAGTAATTTCAGCGCTGCTGGGCAGTGGGTTCATAAACTTGATAAAGACCAAAATATTTATGCTAGTATCGGGCAATCGTTCATTATGCCTACTTTTTCACAGATGTATCCAAGCGGACTAATGGCAGGTGATCCTAATCCTGATTTGCAGCCAATGGAAGGAATTAACTATGAACTTGGCTATAAACAGATAGCTGGCAACCATACATGGAAAGCCGCTCTTTTTCATATGGAAGTTGATGATAACATTACAGCTACATGGAACGGTAATGTATACACTTATAAAAACGAAGATTTTAAAAATACTGGTTTAGAAGGTAGTTTGTCCGTCAAGGCTTCAGATAAATACGGTTATAATTTAGGATTTACTATTCAAAATCCCAAATCAAAAGTATCAGGAGTAAAAGTCTCTAAACAAGGATGGCAAAGAAAATTTGGTAAATATCAAGTAAAAGGTGGAGTAGACTATACTTTAGACAAATTTAAAGCCGGGTTTACCGGGAGCTATATTTGGGACAGATATTCTAGCCCCAGTTCTTCTGATTCGTATAAGATAAAGCCCTATTTTTTAACTACATTGACGGCTATGTATTCTCCAGATAAAAATAGTGATATTTCTTTAACGATAGATAATGTTTTTGATAGACAAGATAATTTGTCTAATACTATGAGCAGTTATGGCGGTTATTATGCTACTCCTTGCAATTTCTTGTTGTCATATACTTATAGATTTTAATTATATACAATTAATTAATTTGTTTTCGGCGGCGCATTG
>ERZ779895.1858-NODE-1858-length-20878-cov-7.191855_pt1 | contig 20878 bp, 21 predicted proteins | sample MGYA00511093_ERZ779895 | MGnify/ENA primary metagenome ERZ779895 (study PRJEB29588, sample SAMEA2142970) | human gut metagenome | biome: human gut; feature: human-associated habitat; material: faeces | place: Denmark | collected 2008/2010 ... | reverse complement strand
CGCTTTCGAGCGTCATGTTCGGCGTGTTGTTCTGCACATCCACACGGGCAACGATACGCGTGAGCTTGACCTCGCACTTCACGCCCGGCACGATGGTAATCACCTCGTTCTGCCCGTCTGCGGTCGCCGTGCCCGACATGGCGATGCCCGCATCGGCTTCGGCGAGCTTGTCGGCCGTATCGCCGTCGGCGAGCTCGACGGTGGCCGCGGTCTCGTGCAGATCGGCTTCGGCCGAACCCGCTGCCGTCGCAGCCACGGCGGCATCGTCATTTACGACGAAGACGAATTTGCGCTTGGCGTTCATATCGGAAATCGGCGCTTCGAGCGAGAAGGTGTAGGTGCCGTTGCCGTTGTCGTAGAGCGTGATGTCGCTCGTCATGTCGTGCTTGCGCAGGAATTTGGGCGCGGAGGTATCGGTCGCGTCGTAAACCAGCAGTGTCAGCTGACGGACGGCGTATTCCGCTGCGTCGTGCGTGGCCCGCGTGGCGCTGCGGGGGTAAATCACCCCTTCGCTGCCGGGCGTGGCGAGGGTAAAGGTGATGGGAATACGGCTGTCGTCCGTATCGCCCGGACCGGTCGTCTCCTTGCTGCATCCGGCCAGCAGCGAGGCGGCAGCGAAGAGTGCGGTTATGAATCTTGTTTTCATGGCGTTATTTCGTTTTTTCTGTTTGCTGTTATTCGGGCGGAGACAGGGCTACTCCGATACTTTTACAAAGCGAAGAGAGAACCTATTACCAACAGCGTAGTGGAACACGTACGCATTATGGAGGTGGAAACCCAAGCCGCGGATGTCCGAACCTCCCGTCCATAGCGACGAGGACCAGTAATAGCCATAGACTCCGTGGCTCGTGATATTTTCAGAGGTAGGATTACCTGCATTCGCCTGCGAATAGTAGCCTGAAGCGGGGAACTTAAATTCAATAAAACCGTCCTTCCAAAACGCCTCCTGTGCCACTTGGTCGATCGTAGTCTGCGTATCGTCCTTTTCCAACGCCTTGATCTTGATCGAAAGATAACGCTCCAACGGATTGTCTGCGATCTGGCATGTTTCCCAGCGGTAGGCCGCGTACTGGCTCGTACCTTTGAACCGCAGGCCGTAAACGGGCCGGATGTTGTAATTGCCTTTCTGCGGATCATCCGGCTCCTCCGTGTAATAGTGCACCGTTTCGCTCAGCGCTCCGACTTTCATCTGCGACTGGCCTTTGAGCGTATATTCGCTGTCGGTATCGTCGGGATGCGTTTGATCGGGCAGATTGCCCTCGCCGTTTTTCAGGTAGATCGTTTCGGTAAAAGGAGTTTCAACAGTCACGTATGGGTATGTATTGACCGAGGGATTGTCGTTCCAATACGGATTATACATACCATCCTTTTCTTTATTGACAGTAGCCCGGTCGGCTTCTTCCGTCCACATGGGCAATAAGAGATTCAGCTCGCCCTTGGTAGGCAGGCGGTATTCGTTGCCGCTGTCGTCGGTCAGCACCGCATCGGCGGCCGTCAGCCCGGCGTCCTTCAACTCCGTATAGGTGAAATAGGAGTCGGTCGGGCAGTCGTCCGCCGAAACGGTCAGTTTATCGAAGAACGAATTGATCTTTTTCGTCCCCAGATCCACACTCTTGGCGTTGAACGGGGTGAACATATTGACCTTTAACGCCTTATTGCGTTTCATCTGCTCGTCCTCGTCGGGATCCACCGCTTCGTCCATATCCACGACGTTCCAATCCTCGATCCTGAGCGAGAACTTCACTTCGTTGGTCGTCACGGGATCGCCGTTTCCGAGCACGACGGTATAGAGCGTATTGCGCTCGACATCCACGAACTCCCTGGTGTCGGAAGTCTTGCGGAACGGTACTACGACCTCGCCCTTGCTGCTGTTGACGGTGTAGGTAATCTTGATTTCGGCGCCGTTGCCGTCTTCGTTATGCCGCTCGTAGAGGTAGAACACCTTTTTGAGATCCTTCTGTTCGTCGTAAGTCGTACCGAGAGCGACCTCGGCGTTCATCGCCTCGGTAATGTAGCTTTCGCTGGCAGCGGCGACCGGATCGTGCGGAAAGAGGTAGCCCCGGGGCGCGGCATTCAACAGCTCGATGGAGCTGATGACCAGATTCGGCGTGTTGTTCTGCACATCCACGCGGGCCACGATACGCCGGAGGGACACCTCGCACTTCACGCCGGGCGTGATGGTCACGACGTCGCTCGAATTGCTTCGTGCGATGCCCGACATGGCGATGCCCGTGCCTTTGGCAGCGAGCTTGTCGGCCGAATGCCCCTCTTCGAGGGTGATGCCTGCCAGTTTGTTTTCCAGCTCGTCCTGCGACTCTCCGGGAGACGGTTCGTCAAAGGCGTCATTGGCCACGAAGACGAAACGCTGGCGGGCTTTCAGGTCGCTCACCGGGGCCTTCAATGTGAAATTGTAGGTTCCGGCGCCGTTCGAGACGATGCTGATGGCCTGATCGCCCGACGCATCCGTGGCATAGCGGCGCAGGAAAGTCCCCCTGCCGGCGTCATCGACCGAATAGACATAAAGCGTAAGGCGGTGGATCGTCCACTCGGCCTCGTCGTGCGTGGCGCGCGTAGTGCCGTAGGGGACGGCTTCCCCCGCCGGGGTGTTCATCGTGAAGCTCACGGGAATGGTGCTTCCGTCGTCTCCACATCCGCAGGCCGCGGGCTCCGAGGAACACGACACGGCCGTCCAGGCCGTTATCATTCCGATAAAAGCCTGCAAACAGATTCGTTTCATTACTCTTAACATAAAAATCATTAAAAAATTATCGTATCAATCATTATCGTATTCATCCGCCCCGGTCAGTTGAATGTTCCTCCGTCCTGCCAGTCTTCGACATCGGCGTCGATCCACGGGCGCACCTCCACGCTGCCGTCGGCAAAAAGCGTGAGCTGGATGCGGTATTCCTGTACGGCCGCAGCGTCGGGATTCCAGCCCCACGTCCGGAAAGCCCGTCGCAGGTCGATAGGCTCCGTAACGGCCTTGTCGCCGAACCAAAGCCGGAAGACAGGAATATGCTCCGCGGTATAGCGCATCGTGACGAACTCCCCGCGCAACTCCTGCGCCTTGAGGGGCGTGCGCTCCACATGGGTCGCCAACTTTCCGTTGCCTGCGGGAATGAGTTTGTCGCCCACCGTATGACAGCGGTCGGGGCAGAGCGAATAGCCCACGGGAACCTGCCCGATTTCCATACGGTACGCTCCGACATCTTCCGGCATATTGTGCCACATGACCTTGACATGCAGGTGGCAGTGGATATTGTTCATGTAGGTCGTAAACGTCTGCTGTCGCGATCCGTCCACATGCATGCGGCACACGCCCCAATACAATTCGTCGGCATCGAGGTATTCGCCCGAGGGCGTGAGGCCCGCCAGTTCCATTTCGAGTGTCGCGAGCGTCCGGTCGCCGGCTTCGAACGCCAGCGGACTTTCGGCGTTGCCCAGCGTCAGCAGCGTGTAGTCGCCGTCGGGAAGCGAAAAACGCAACATCCGGATCGGCTCTCCGGAGGGAATCTCCCGCACGAAACGGCCCCCGGCATCGAAGACGAAGTGACGCAGCGAGCGGATATAGGTCGCGAGCTCTTCGACGCCGTAGGGGACGTATCTGATCTCCATGCGAATATTCCCGCAGCAGATATCCCGGTCGTCCTCCAGAGAGCAGGCACACAACAGCAGGCAGAGCCCCGCAACGGAACCTGCCAGCATCGCCGCCCTGCGGTGTATGATATGTCGTGCCGTCCATCTCATCGTTTTTCAGCCTGCCGTGCGTCGCTGTGATCTGTCGCCTCCGCATCGCCCGGCTGTTCCCGTGTCTGCGTCTGTTCCTGTCGTTATGCTGCGTCCGGCCCCGTTCTCATCCCGGGCCCGCATCCCTTTATTCGCTTACGTTATCTATTCCTGCTTCGGCCTCATCCCCGAATTCCTCTTTCCACTTGCGGAGCTGTTCGAGGTTGTAGGCGGCCCGCTGAGGATCGGTCGCCCGGGCCTTTTCGAAGTAGGCTTCGGCCTCCCCGATCTTCCCGCACAGCCAATGGTACACACCGAGGTTATTGGCCGCCAGCGGATTCTCCCTGACGCGGCCCAGACACACCCACGCCAGTTCCAGATCCCCCCGCACGAGGGCTGCCGACGAGGCGTTGATGTTGGCAATGTCGTCATCCGGGAAATAGCGCACGGCGATGTCGTACTCACGGCCATAAGCATCGCGCTGTCTTACGATCGTGCGGTCGTCGTTTTCGGCCTGCGCCACCTCGTACATCTCCTGCAGGCTCAAATCCTGCGGACGACGGCCGATCAGCTCCCCGGCTTCCTCCGGATCGAAGGCCCGCACGCGGTAGTCGATCCGCATCTCCATACGCCGCAGCGGCGGGAAAATATGTTCCAGCATATATCGGTAAGGATCGCCGCCGCGGAGATCCATCAGGAGCTTTTCACGCCCGTCGAAAATGTCGTAAGTGTCGATGATGTCCAACACTTCGTCTTTAGCCTTCATGTCGCTCCGTCCGACCGCTTCGCGCAGACCCTCCCAGTCCTCGCCCTTGCCCTCGGCCGTGACTTTTTCGGTCGGAAGACCGTAGCGCCCGTGCAGATAGTCGCGCATACCGCCGGCACGCTGCTCGGAGAGCACCATGTTATGCTTGTAGGTATCCTCCGGCGAAGCATAACCCGTAATCGAGGCGGAAAGGATGCGGTAGGTCGCCGTATCGGTGGCCACGGGCGACAGGATTTTGTCGATACGCGACAACTCCTGCCGGTTGTTCTCGAAGTCGGGATAGACCCTCCAATCGTTCACCGGGTAGGTAATACGGACGGTGGCCGTGGCCGTGCGCTCCTTGACCGCCTCCGGCTTGGGCCGGACGAAGGTCACGTTCGTCTCGAACAGCGGCACGCTCACGGCGGCTACCGGAAATGGCAGCATGCCCGCAACGGTCGTATAGACCGTATCGGGCACCGTGACGGCACGCTCCGGAACGGCGATTGCTTCCGAAGCCAGCAGGTGCTCTTCGCAGCAGGTATGCAGGAGCTGTTGCAGTTGTACGCGCCCCGCAAAAGTTTGCGGGACGAGCATACTCTCCCGGTAGTCGACTTCGCTATGCCCCTTGCGGTCGAGAACGCGAACAGTCCCGTCCGTTTTCGTATCCGACAAGGCCTCCCGTCGTTTGTAGTATTTCGCTTCCGAAGAGGTAAAATATCCGACTTCCGGATAGCGGATGGTATCGCCGCCCGAAATATATATGGGAATGAGATGCAGCGATTCCGAACCTTTGAGCCGCCCGGCCACCTCGCCCGAAAAACGCACTTCGAGGCTGTCGCCCCGCCACCGGGCGCAGGGCTCAGCCAAATAGTGCACCGACGGATAAGGGCGGTCTTTCTGTTCGGCTGCTGCGGAGTCCTGTCTCTGCGCTCCGGCACGTTGCATCGTAGCGAACAGGCTGAAAAACAACAGCCCGATTATGATCGTCAAATGTTTCATGGCTACCGGATGTAATAGATGAATGATACCGCGGCTTTCGTAGGCCCGAACCAATGCTGGCGGTAATTGCCCTGTTTGTCGCCGCAGGCTCCGCAATCGTATTTGTAGTAACGCAGGTAGATATAGCCCGCGCCGATGGATGCTTCCAGCCCCCATCGTTTGCCGAGAGCCCACTGATAGCCGTAGCTCAGGCCTGCGCCCGCAGCCCAGCCGTCGTAACGGGCGTCTTCGAGGAATTTCGGGAACTTCATACCTCCGGCGTTGTACTGGCCGTAAAGGGCGTGAAAACCTATGTAGTGGCGCTCGAAAACCCGGCAGAACCAGTATTTGGCTTCGGGCATGACGAGCCAGTGGTGCAGCTTAGGGTTGACAGCGACGCCGTTGGCATCGGTGTGGTTCGGGAAATTGAAGGCGTTGTAGCCTACGGTGGCGGACAGCGTATATCGCGGGGCAAGCCGCCATTCCAGCCCGACGTTGGGTGTAGTAGTCGCCCAATACAGCAGGTTGGTTTTGATACCCGCATGCTGTGCATGAGCGGTACGAAACACTCCCGTACCTATGAAGCACAGGCAGAAAACAATGTACAGGATATGCGGTTTTCTCTTCATTTACAGGCTTGACCGGGTCTTGGGAACAGCCCGATTATGCCTTACACTCCGCAACGTAACGAAAGGCAGATTGCCTGCCTGTACTGCAATTCGCTATGCAAAGCGAAATAATCGAGGAATTATCGAATGGAGTAAGCTGATTTACAGCATATATAATCATCGGATTTGTTTTATCGGAGCGAACCGGTTTTTCACAGATAGCTGATACGGAGGCAAGATGTTGGCTGTAAACCCGATTGCAGTGCAACAATATGCTGGAAACAGTAAAGCATTCGTTCTCTGTCCGTGCAGGATTCGGCAAAAAGAAGCCCCGGAACCGTTTGTAATATGTTCTAGGGCGGATAGATCTTCGGCAAATGTGCGTTTTGACATTTCAGGCAGAACATGATACGATAAAACAGCAATAGCGTGAAAAATGGCTTTACAATCATAAAAGACATCCTACATAGAGCGTATAAAAGATTATTTCTGATGATATTTCTTGCACAAGATGCAGATAATCCATATTTTTGCATCGGAAAATGAGGGACGCAAACCGACCGAGGAATAGAAATAGAATAATCCTGCTTACACGCCCGTATAAGGCGTGTTTTTGTTTTATCCGAAGTTTTGCAAATGTACCGATTTTCCTTGAAAAAAGTTGTACCTTATTTGTACCTCATCGCAGTATCTACGCTATTTTCCATATATTTGGGACAACTAAGGCACTTATTGCTACTTAAATGCACTTAACGCTACCTATTTCGACTTAAATGGGCTCCAACATTTACCTGCAAAAAATCTGCGAACAATGCGGCAAGGAATTCACCGCCCGAACGACTGTCACGCGGTTTTGCTCCCATACGTGCAGCAGTCGGGCATACAAGGATCGCACCCGAAAAGACAAGGTAGAAAAAATTAAGACCGACACTATCCGGATCAAAACCAAGGAGATCAGGGAAATTCAGGCGCGGGATGTACTGACCGTATCGGAAGTGGCGGCATTAGTCGGCTGTTCGCGGCGCACAGCATACAGATTGGCCGCAACAGGAACGATCAAGAGTGCCAACTTGGGCCAGCGGCTCACGCGCATCAGACGCTCAGAGGTGGATTCGTTCCTGTCGCTCCCGGCAAAACCCGCCCCGCAAGAGAAAGAGTACGAAATTTCAGAATGCTACACCGTCGGCGAAGCCCTGCGAACATTCGGTATATCGGACAAGACTCTCCGTGACATCCTAAAGCGGAACGGCATCCCGAAGTTTCAGCGGGGCAAGTTCGTTTACATTCCTAAAAAGTTACTGAATGAAATTTTTAACTAAATTCGCATATGGCTGTCAAAGTTAAACTTCTGCAAAAGAAGATTTCGGGAGGGCGCAAAACCCTCTACCTCGATTTCTACCCCGCAATCATCAGTCTCAAAACCGGGAAGGAGACGCGCAGGGAGTTCCTCGGCCTGTATATCCACGAGAAGCCGAAAAACGCCATCGAGAAGCAATACAACGCCGAACAGCTGAAACTCGCCGAGGCGATTCGTCAACAGAAAGAGAACACTCACAACAAGCCGGAGATATACAACGAATACGAAAAGGAGCGGCTCCGGAAAAAGGAGCTGGGCGACCGCGATTTCGTCGAATATTTCCGCAGGACGGCAGGCAAACGTTCCGGCTCCAACCACAACAACTGGATGTCCGCACTAACCTATCTGGAACAATTCACAGGCGGCAGGGTGAAATTCGCCGACCTCAGCGAGCAGTATCTGGAAGAGTTCAAAGAATATCTGCTGACCACCCAGAGCGTCAAGAGCAAACGGAAAAAGGAGCCGCTGTCGCAAAACTCCGCCCTCTCCTATTTCAACAAGGTCAAGGCCACTTTGAAGCAGGCATACAAGGAGGGAATTTTACAAACCGATCTGAATGCGCGTGTGGATTCCATAAAAGCGGCCGAAACGCGCAGGGAATACCTCACCTCGGAAGAATTGAATAAATTGGCTAAAACGCCTTGCAAGGATGATCTGCTGAAACGTGCCGCCCTCTTCTCCGGATTGACCGGACTGCGTTTCTCGGACATTGAAAAACTGACTTGGGGCGAGATCGGGCAGGACGAGTCGAAAGGCTACACCATTAATTTTCAGCAGAAAAAGACCAAAGGCATCGAAACGATGCCTATATCCGAACAGGCGTTCAGCCTCCTCGGAGAGCAGCAGAAGCCGGAAAGCCGGATATTCGGAGGACTGCGTTCGGCATCCTACCACAGCAAAGACCTGCGGGACTGGCTGAAAGCGGCAGGAATAACGAAGCACATCACGTTCCATTGCTTCCGGCACACGTTCGCAACGTTGCAGCTATTCTATGGCACAGACATATATACTGTATCGAAACTACTCGGACACAGAGAGTTGAAAACAACACAGATATATACCAAGGTCGTTGATGATGCTAAACGCAGAGCCGTCAATAAAATAACCATAGAATTAGAATAGTTATAGATATTTCAGAAATGGATGCATTTCATCCAACATACAGAGAAACTATCATTGCTTACTAAGACGATACCCATGCTTGAAAAGAAATATTATCTCAATTTTTGTCCTTACAGAGAAATCGAAAGATACCTATTCGGATATGTTGATTTCTGCAATGTTATGTAAATAATAGGAGACAATAATAGTAGAGTTATGAAGGCAGATATAGAACGAGAAAAAATGTGCTTTATCTTGGAATTGAGAAAGATCACAGCAAGTAATATGGAATCAATCTACAACGAAAAGCTACATCGGTTTTGTTATTATAAAAGTTCAAAAGCGACGGTTGACGGAAAAGAAATTCCACAAGGATTCGATCGGTTCCTTGCGACCATCACACCCGAAAACAAAGGAAAAACAGCCACTCTCAACTTAAAAACATACAACGAGTTCGACATATCGGAAACGGATTTTATCGAAGATGAAATTTTAAGAGTGGAACGGCTGCTCAACCTATATCAGACAGAAATAGAGTACCCTCAACGAAAAGCGGGTGCAATGTATCTGGAATTTCTGCGAAATCAGCTCGAAGCAATCGGTAAAAATGAAGGCAAGAAAAGCCACGACAATTTACAGGAACTAATCAACAGCGAAACCATCTACCAATCCATAATGGATTTGCTTGCCGATAAGAAAAAAGTGGACGGACAAACCCACAAATGGAGCGACGAGAGCAAAGGAAATAAAAAGGTGCTCATCGTAATTCTGAAACAATTAGAGTTAAAAGGATATTTCAACATCAAACGTAAACTAACTGCGGCCGAAATCCAAGCAATTTGCAGAAATACTTTCGGCCATGAAGTTAGTATCGATTTAATTAAGAAAACTGCTCATGACGACTATAACATCGGTTTTGAAATACCCCGTCCAACAGATTTGACACAGAATTAACTACACAAAGTGCACTCGTGTATTTTGTGTAGTTAATATATTGTATATCAATATTTTATATCTATATTTTCGCAGCTGTAATTAAATTTTACAGCTATGAAAAATATAGGTTTTTCTTTCGACGATCTGCCTATGGCAGTGAGTCAGCTTACCGACAAGGTAAATTCGATCTATTCCATGTTGGCCCGGCATTCCATGCCGCAGGAATCACCCCAAACCGAGGATAAGCTCTTGTCCGTTCGTGAGGCCTCCACGCTACTGCGGTTGACCGTCCCCACCATTTACAGCAAAGTGTCGAGGGGCGAACTGCCGTGCATGAAGCAGGGCAACCGGCTCTATTTCTCGCTGGCCGAGATCACTGCACACCTCAGATCGGGCAAAAAACGATCCGCCGCAGAGCTGACCGCCCAAGCCGAGGAATTCTGCAACCGCAAGGAAGGAGGGCGTTATGGAAAATAACCGCACTGACCGACAGCCCCGCACCGTTGATTTTTCATTATTCGACCAAATCGAGACTGCCGTCCCCGCATACGATCTGGACAAAGCCATTCAAAAGAGGGATTACCGAATCGACCTGACACAGCATTACGCCGATGCAGAGTATCTGCTAACTGTCGATGGAATCGGGATGCTCGCCAAAGGCGACATCCAAGCCGTGAAAGGCAAGGCGAAACAAGGCAAAACATTTTTCATCACGGCATTGGTCGCGGCCGTACTGAACGGAAAGTTCGGGGCGTTAAAGGTCTCCGGCGAGGACTATCGCGTTCTGATCGTGGACACGGAGCAGAACATGAAAAACGTGGCAAGGAACGCCCGGAAAATACACCGCTTGTGCGGGTGGCCGGAAAATGAAAATCATCCCCGATTCAGCGCGGTCGCTCTGCGCGGGTACAACACCGACGAACGGCGGGAGATACTGGAGGGCGAAATCGCATTGCTCAAGCCCGATCTAGTGATACTGGACGGAATCAAAGACCTGTGTCGCAACATTATGGACAACCCCGAAAGTACTGACGTTTTGGATTTGCTGTCGCGGCTCAGCCAAGACAATAACACGGCAATCTGCTGTATCCTGCACGAAAACAAGAGTTCGGCAGACAGCAATATGCGGGGACATCTTGGGACGGAACTCATCAACAAATGCACCGAAGAGTACCAAGTGACCAAAAAGGACAATGTGATCACCATAGAGCAGACGGTGAGCCGGGATGCGCCACTTTACGACAAATTGGAATTTACGATCGAAGAGGACGGAATGCCATCGGAAATTGCTATTGCAATGAAAACACACAAAAATTCGATCCAAAAAACAATCGCCAAGACCGATTACTGGCGGCAGTTTTTCATTAACCAAAGCAGTTACACCAGAAAAGAGCTGCACCGTGTCATTATGGAGAGCGGAGAGAAAAACCGCACCAATGCCTATGCGAAAATCAGAGCCGGACTCAACGAGGGCAAATTGACCATCGACGAAAAACAAATCATCACGCTCACACAAAAAGAGGATTCGATTTGAGTGTGGGCATTGTGTTGTGTATGCGCCTATATAGGCGCTTATACACAAATCACAATTTTATGCAGGAGAAACCGCCCCTTCTGGCTGTATTTCCACCTATAACCATAAAAACAGCAGACAATTATGAAAAACAGATTGGATGTAAAAGTTAGTTTATTTCAGAACTGCAAAGCCAGCGGAATGCCCGTTAGCGAAATTTCCCTGTGCGACTTCTTATCCGGCTCCACGTTTCGCGGGAAATACAAAACAACCGTAGACAGGTATCGGGCCGCTGGTGACGAGGACAAAAACCGTTTAAAAACGAGTCTCCCTGCCGTTACGGTAAGCGGAACATTCAGCAAGCGGAACAGTGCGGGGTTGATCGCCCACAGCGGTCTGATCTGCATTGACATCGACGAAAAAGACAATCCGGATGTCGCGGAGTTCGACCGTCTGAACGAACTGATCCGCATCATTCCCTATGTGGTCTACTGCGGACACTCCATAGGTGGAAAAGGCTATTTCGTCATTATCCCTATAGCCTCTCCGGAGAAGCATAAGGAGCATTTCGAGGCTCTCCGACAGGATTTCGCCCGATGCGGCATAACGATAGACAAGAGCGGCAAAGATGTAACTCGCCTGCGGATTTATTCCTACGACAATACAGCTTACATCAATCCTTCCGCCGCCACTTACGAACGAACAGCAACCGTCCGCACCATACACGTGGCAACCGACTATAATAAGCCTCGCATTTCTACACCGAAAGAAAAAATCCCGAACGCCCGGAAAATCGCATCGCGGATTGCAGACCTCATCAGAAATGGAACAGACCCCACAGCGGTTTATGAAAACTGGTTCGAAATCGCCTGCGCCCTAATCAGCGAGTTCGGAGAGAGTGGGAGGACGCTATACCATATGGTCAGCCAAAATTACCCGGACTACGATCCGGATAAGGCCGACCGGCAGTTCGATGCGGCCCTGAAAAAGGACGGCTACTCGTATCACATCGGAACATTTTTCCATCTCACAAATGGGAAATGACTGTATTCCAAATAAATACGGGATTGCATATAACCACCCTTATTTCAATTTGGGACCATTCCATATGGATTTATTATGGCATTAAAGATTAGGTGCGGCAGATTGAATGAAAACACCCTTTACGCGCACAATCTGCCCCCCCCCCAAATGATAACCGAGGTTTAATAACCTCGGTTTTTCATTGCCTACTCTTCGCCGCATTTCAGGCGTGTGCTCTCCGCGCGTAAATTCACGACAGGATCGAAGATGATCCACACACTTTCCACATCCCGGAATATTTCCTATCTTTGAGGTCGAAAACATATTGAATAGCGTTTTGCTATTGTTACTGAGCTGAGAAAACGACCAAATTTCATAGCACTCTGAGAACAATAGGTAGAATGCTCACGTTTAGGCGTGGGCTATACTTATTTGGAGTGCGGGTGCTTGGTCGTACCTCTCAGCCGATAAGCTATGACCCGCGCCATTTTTGTAGGCGGGGTCAGGAAAATAGACTGACCTATGGAGTACAACAAAAACGGGCAGATTCTACGCGAGTTCTATGCCCGGCACGACCTGACCGATTGTTTTGAACGCGACAACGCCTACCTCGAATCGGCATTCGACGAGATCAATCGAATCTGGTTCGACAACCTCTGCAAAATAGACGAGGTTAACTACCTGATGATTGCCGAAGCTCCGCTGTGGGGCAAGTCCAAAAGCTACATTTACAATCCTGCTACACCATTCACCCAGTTCTTTCAAAAGAGCGATCTAGAATATGTTCTAAACACGAAAATCCGCGACAAGGCGGAGTTTATCGACCGTTGCAACCAAATCGGTCTGCTAATTATTGACATCTCCCCATTCGCCCTCAACACCGAGGATACGATCATCAACTACCGCGGGAAATCCAAACAGAATCCTTATGGTATCACCAAACGCGAATACCGTCTACTGATTCAGGAAACCCTGCCGACATTCTTCGACTGCAAAATAGAGAAAATCGCTCCGAAGGCATCGTGCGACATCAGAGTATTTTTCCGCTATGCACGGGTGGAAAACACATTTCGGGATATTATCGCAGACTCCTTGATCAAGTACAATCTGCTTGCATCGGCAAACGACCTTCCGGAAATCTCAAATCCAGCCGGAGGGATAGATCGAAATAAAATTAAGACGATAATTAATTTGGCTGTCATCTATATATTTACTTACTTTGTAGAAATGTGAATATTAAAACGACAATAACTGAGAAATTTGAAGAAATAATCGTTATTTTGACGAGGTTGACAACAGATATACGGATCAATTGAAGAAAGACAATATTCCTATTTTATAAACGGAAACCCGGAAGGCATACAATCCGTTTACAAGTATCAAAATAAATAAAAATAATCTTGTACAGAATAAAATTACTATGGTCTATAAATATATCAAAAATAAGGGGCGAGGTGGATTTGGCGTTGTAGATATTTATGAGGACGAACAGGGAAATCAAATAGCAAAAAAACTTTTGATATCGACCCTAGGATGAAAGGCATCGAAGAACAAGCACGTAAACGCTTTGTAAAAGAAGCCAAATATCAACAACAGATTGAACATCCTAATATCGTTAAAATAATAGATGTCGATACAGATAAAGAACCTCCATTTTATACAATGCCAGTAGCAGATGCTTCTCTCGAAGAAGATATAGCCAATGGAATAGTAAATAGCAGTAATTTTCTGAAATGTTTTTACGATATTATGGCTGGTTTAGAAGAGATCCATTCATACAGCATATATCATAGAGACCTAAAGCCCGGAAATGTATTAAGATTTGGAAAAGAATATGCGATCGGAGACTTTGGACTAATGTCTATAGATCAAACCGGAGTAACATCCCTAACAACTCCGGGTATGCATAAAACATCAGATTCGTACACAGCACCAGAAATCACACAAGATTTGCGAAAGGCAAGTATCCAATCAGATATTTACTCTTTGGGATGCATTTTGCATGACTTCGTGGGTCAAACGTGCCGAATACCATGTAATGAAATATCCGAATCATCAGAATATGGAGATGTATTATTGGGAGCAACAAGAATGGATCCATCAAGACGCTTTTCAAGTGTTGCAAGTTTCAGAGAAGCCCTTAATTCCATTATACAAAACACAGAAAGAGTAAAAACTCAATATGCGGAAAAAGTTTTAGAAACCTTAAAAAAAGATATTGATACGTATAATGAGGATGATATTTCAATACTATCCGATTTCTTAAGTTCCAATGTCGTACAAGAAGAAAAAAACGTAATCCTTGGTGAGCTAACTATAAATCACCTCAATAAAATAATTAAAATACCTCGGCATTTTGATTTCATTGCGAAAGTCTATTGTAAATATGTCAGAGACCATGCCTTTGAATGGAGTTTTTGCGATACATTAGCAAATAGAATAGTCATTATCATTGAAAATGGGAATATAGACATCAAGTCTGACGGTATCTTTGCATTGCTATATATGGGTACATCCCACAATAGATGGTATGTCGAGCGGATAGTATTAAATTATTTACGGAAAAGTAATATTGAAGATAGGCTATTGAAGCGAATGATTATGGAGATGCGAATAGATGGAAAGAAATTCTGTCGAGCTATTGATCATTTACATTTATCTTTAGGGGTAAGTCGAGAATTCTTAAATCCAGAAATAAAAAAGATTATAAACGTAATTTGTTAATGAAATATTTCACATACACCAATATCGGTCCAAGGGACATCAATGAGGATTCTTTCTTTGCAACGATTAAGGACGGAACCCTATATGCTTGCATTGCAGATGGTGTGGGTGGAATGGACTATGGAGATATTGTTAGTAAATTTGCAACTAAGCTATTCAGTGAAGAACTGATTCGCTTTAGAAATAATCAATTACAGGTTTCAAACGACATCAATGAAAGATTAACAAAATATATAAACGATGAATTAACTGGTGCTAATGCTGCAACGACATTTACAGCAGGAGTCATTTACAATTATGAACTGTACGGTTCTCATGTAGGAGATAGCAGAATATGCATCTTACGAGGAAACGGTATAAAACAATTGACTGAAGAACATAATGAAGCGGGACGGCTCATTCGAGAAGGAAAACTAACAAGCGAGGATAAAAAATTTTATCCAAGAAAAAATATAATAGAACATATTATGGGGAATATGAATTTGTATGCCCCACAAAAAGTATATTTCCAATTGAATCCTTCTGATAGATTAATTTTTTCAACCGATGGGTTTCATGATACAATATCGAAAAGAGAACTTAGAGATATATCTACAGTAAACTCCTCTTTTGAACAATTCAACAAGCAATTGGTCATCGAAATTGAGAACAGAGTTTTAAAAGACAATACAACATTTATTACAGTTGAAATCTGAATAATTCATCCTTTTGTACCCTATTTGTACCTTAAAATACATAATATATTAGTTACAAACTAATTATATTTTCTGCATCGTAATTTCGAAATAGTCCGATTTTGTCTGTTTGTTGACGGCAAGTATATGAAATCAGACGTAATTCGCTTTGCATAGCGAATTAAGGCTTATATCGGTCGGGCAATTTATTTTTCCCATTACAGTTTCGTAACCCTTTCGTTCACTTCGTCCACGGTCTGTCTGTCGAGACTTGCCAGATAAATGCGCGTGGTGCGTTCCGAAGTGTGGCCCAGTCCTTCGCTGATATGCGGTGTGGGAACGCCCATACTCCGAGCCTCGGTGGCCCATGTATGGCGCGCCACATTGAAGGTCAGATTCCGGCAGCCCAACCGCCGGGAAATCTCTTTGAGCAAAATGAGGTAATAATGGAGAGCCATACAGTAGAAATTATACAGTGACGCAGGCGGCACGTCGCCGTTCATATCTTCCTGTTTGTTTGCCGAAGAGAGCATTCCGCGCTGCATGCAGGGCAGCACCCACGGGGAGCCCGGATCGTCGTAACGGAAGATGATCTCCCGGAGCTGCGGCGTAAGGGCTACGCTGAACACCTGATGCGTTTTTTGGCGTTCGTAGTGCAGCGCTTCGTTCCAAACCTTCGTTTTTCGCAGGTAACACATATCCACGAAGGACATCCCCCGGGCATAAAAACTGAACAGAAACATATCGCGGGCTTCGTTCAGTTCGCTCTCCCCGAAATCCCTGCCGGCAAGGGTTCGCAGCAGGCTTCGGGGTACGGCCAGTTTCGGGGTTCGGGCCGGTTTGAACGATACCTCCCGGAAGGGGTTACGGTGTGTCGGAGCATAGCCGCACCGCCGGGCTCGATTATAAAGGGCGTGCAGGGTGCGCAGATAGAACGAAACGGTATTGCGACGGTTGCCGCGCCGTTTGAGGTATTCTCCGAAGGCAAAGACCGTGTGTTCGTCGAGTTGAGAAAAACGATAACGGGACTGTGCCGCGAATTTACTCCATGCACTCGCAAGAGAACGGTATGAGCGGGCTGTGCCAAAGCGCCCTGCCTCTTCGAGATCGGATGCCAGCTGTTTCGCGAAAGCTTCCACGTAGCGGTTGTCGTTGCCCGACCTGTATGCTCCCGTGATGTCCGATGCCGTATAGGGTTTTCCGGAGGCTGCCAGACGCGCGCAGACAGCACGTAGCTCTTCCGTGCAAAGTGCAACGCATTCGTTCGCCTCGCGGATCAGCGTGCGGCGGGATTTAGTGCGGTTCACTGCCACGGCGCGCCCCCTTTGCGCGTCGAACTCCTCGGGACGCAACCGGTACGGAGTGGTCAGGATACTGCGGCGACGGCGGTGGATCACCTGAATAATAAGTGCATGACAGCCCTCGCTGTCGGCGCGGTAATTGAGCCGGGCTGTGATCGATGTCGTTTTCATTCGGTTATACTTAAATCGGTTTATAGGAAGACCGGACACAGGCTGCGAAAACCCGAAAACATCGCCTCAGGAAACAATCCCTACATATCCTCCGAAGGCATGACCGGAGGTCCGTCACGGAGAATGAACCGCTCCCTGTATCTGCATTTTCTTGTTTTCACGCCCGTGTCGCAAATAGCACATAAAGGCTTCAAGATACGCTGATTTGGTTGAATCCTTCGACGAACCTCTAAGTATATTTACTATTGCGATCTCTATGCCATAAGCAAACTTATCGGAATGGAACGAAGAGAAGCCCCAGCATTATGGGACGACATTCGATACAGTCAAACCGCCGGATAAATGATTTTATCTTATAATTGAAAATTACAGCGTTCGGCGTTTTTGTCGTCTCTTTCGTTGCCGAATCCGCTGCTGTTTTATGTTATGCACTTTTTTCGGCGCCGGATGCAATGTGTCGAAGACATTGGTCGTGAACTCCCTGCCCTGCAGTGAACCGTTGGCGACGATTCCGGCACAACTTCGCCCGTCGACGGTTCCCGTGTGCTCCTCGGCCGAGACGTTGAACTGCTCCAGCAGCGTGCGCAACTCACCGTGGGAGGAGCATTTGTAATTTCGCAGGCATGATTGCACGACGGACGAAATTTGTTGTTTGACGTTCCCCGCCTTATAGTTCACCTTTCGAAGTCCGGGGGTGTCCGTTAATTCCTGACCTTTGACGCTCGGATGCAAATTGTATTTCCGTTTCAACTCCTGCAATACGGACATGGAACGGTCATAATCATGCGGGTTGCGGATCTTCCGACCGTTCTCACCGCCCCGCAGCGATACGATATGGAGATACTCGCGGGCGATGTCCCGGAGTCCTTCGTCGGTCTGTTTGTCCGCCGGCGAAGGATTCAGTGAAGCATGGAAAACCGTGTTCGTAGTCCTGCGGTTGGCTTCGAGGTTGAACCGGAAACTATCCATGCAGGCAGCAATATCAAGGCACCGCGTTTATCGTATAGTTCCAGCATCTTCTGCTGGAAGAGTACTTCTGCCTCGTCTTTATCTACTTTCTCCTTGTTGTAGTACAAGGCTCCGCCGGGCGAGGAGCCCGACCTTATATTCGCAACCATTCTTTAGCTTGTTTTCAAGGTTCAGAATCTCGTGACTTTGGGCTTTCAACTCGCGTGTGCGTTGTTCCAATGCGGCGATCTGATGCGGAATCGCAACGTTGGATAAGTGCGTATTGATAGCCTTTACAATCTTGTTGTTTCTCCGTTTTTGAATTTGGAAATAAAAGTCGTTCAGCCGGGCGACGAATTGCACTTTCGACGGGTCGCGTTTGACGACTACGAACTCCTCGGCGAAGATGCGTTTTACGATAAACCGGCTGCGATTATGCTCCAGTCCTGCCTTACAAAGCAACTCATTGAAACGGATATTTTTCTCTTCATTGAGCCGGAAAGAGTACTTGTAACTCGCAGTTTTCGGTTTCGGAGCATTTCGGAGGGGGGGCTTTCCGGATGGTATCCATATATGGCTTAAAAAAGGGTTGAGTCTCGGGAACGACTCCGGCCTCGCAGAGCGAGCACCTTTGTCGGACAAATGCTAATTTGTCGGACGACGGTATAGCTCGCTACCCTCTGGCGAGGGTAAGAATCCGCGGCGAAATTTTTTTTTGTGAAAACTTTGAAAAACCTCCGCTACAGCTCCCGAAGACGGGTCTTTTCCATGTGCAATATTACAACCGTGCGGGCGCCAAAATAAGCCCTCGGTGCGGACTGAAGCGGTCGTGAGCGGACATCGAAACCGAAGCGTTTTATCCTGTTGTATATTACGGCAGGAATAAAAGAAAGCGTTTGTGAGCCATGAAATCGAATCATCCTAAAAGGATATCGTGTCGGCGCGATGGCGATTGTTCCGGGGCGAAATTCGTTGTTAAAATTGTTTTTTCCCTCTTTCGGAATAAAGGATATTCATAAACTCTGAATTTCTGAAAGAGTGCATTTCTGAATGCAGCAAAAGTGCAAAATTTGACAGAATGGCTATCCCCAAACGCAAGTTGTTAAATCTTTTAACTGTATTATGAACATCACCCCTATAAACATTGCCGTCTGCAATCAGAAAGGCAGCGTCGGAAAATCGACTTTCACGGTACACTCGCCAGTTACCTGCATTACACTTTGCAGCATGACATGCTTGTCGTAGACTGCGACTATCAGAGTTCAGATATGCGTGCTGTGGAGCAGCCCGCCCGTTGGGTAGCGTCCGAGCCGCAGAAAGCCGCCTTTTCCGACGGTAGTGTCCAGCAAAACGCCGGGGATGGAAATATGCAAGGCTCGCCCCTAGGGCGATTCGCATGGCCTTGCGTATTTCCATCTCCGGCGATAAATTACCGGCCTGTGGAAATAAATTCCGAGGATATTAGATATGCGCTATTCCGGGATCGCGCCGGCTTACTGCGCGCCCCTGAAGATGCTGTCGAGTTTCTCGCTCAACGCCGCCATATCCCGGCCGATCTTGTCATTGGTAATTTGGGCGTAGATTTAGGTCGTGGTGATATGTTTATGTTCCAGCATTTGCTTACGGTTTCCAGAGGTACTTCCTGCGCAAGCGTGACTGTCATGGCGAAGGTATGCCGCGCCATGTGCATTGTCGGGTTGAACGGTAATCCGGCGTGTCTGGCCACTTGACGCAGCGACATATTCATCGTCCGATAGTAGGATTTGATTGGAAAGACTTTATTACCTTCCAGATGTAGGTCTTTATAACGGTCGTTGATCATTTCAGCGACGGGAAGAAGTTTTACCCGAAATTGCGTACCCGTTTTCCGATCCTTGTCGATGATCCAACGATCCCTGTTGTCGTCCGTATGGATATCTGTGTGGGGCAGCTTTGCTACGTCCGAATGGCTCAGGCCCGTAAAAGCGCAGAAGACGAAGACATCCCGGTTGATACCTGTTTTGTAGTTGGGTAATTCTGCGTCCATGACGGCCTGCAATTCCGAAGCGGACAAATAACGCCGTTCGGCGTATTTGGGCCTGACATGGAACCCGGCGAAAGGATCGGCGGGAATCTACCCGTTCTTATACGCCGTATAGGTCATCAGACGCAGTTTCTTGCCCCCGGCACAGATCGTTCCGGAAGCAAGGCCTTTTACCGTGGAGAGGTAAACGACGATTTTTTCGATGAAATCACGTTTCTGCTCTTTGAACGAAATGTTCTTGACATGGTATTCGTATTCGTGCAAAGCGGCAAGACGCCTGCGCCGCAGGCAGTAATCCTCATAGGTAGAATAGGTGCGGTCTTTGCCCACACGTTTGAGGAAGCCTACGAGGTATTCGTCGAAAGTCTGTAATAGTAGCCGGCAATCATCAAAAGGCATTGCGAACCTTTTCGGCAGTGACATACGAGTCCCGGTCGCAAAGACGTTGGTACTGCTTGCTGATATTGGTCTTGATATTTTCCAGCTTCTCGTTGATGCGCTGCGATTCGAGACTTTTGCCGGAGGCTTTGTTGGCTTTGGTATCCCAGGGGGAAGAACGAATGGTGAGTTTGCAACTGAACTGCGACATCGTGCCGTTGATGGTTACGGCCCATGACGGGAACCTGATCGGATTTTCGGACTGCCTTTTTACATAGAAAAGGACTTTGAAAGTACTGCGTTGCATAATAACTTAACTTTTTGGATGGGTTAAACGTAATGTTAAGTTATTTGCCAGGCGGCGATTCGGCACAAGATGCTGAAAACGAGCGACTTAATGCGAAATAAAGCATTTCGGGCAGGTAACGGATAAGTAACGAAACGCACCGTTAAACCGGCCCGAAATTGCATTTTTATTGCTCGGAGCACATGTAGAATAAAATGTTAAATGTCTGAAATCATGATGCTTACTCTTTTATACACATTCCGTTACCTAAAAATCCCGGGCCGCAACGGCCCGGGATTTTTAGGTAACGGAATTTCGGATTAAGCCTGTCCGGCCGAACCCAGGACGCTTTCGCATTTGTGCATGTAGAGCTTCTTCAGCTC
>ERZ779895.1848-NODE-1848-length-20997-cov-23.947474_pt1 | contig 20997 bp, 24 predicted proteins | sample MGYA00511093_ERZ779895 | MGnify/ENA primary metagenome ERZ779895 (study PRJEB29588, sample SAMEA2142970) | human gut metagenome | biome: human gut; feature: human-associated habitat; material: faeces | place: Denmark | collected 2008/2010 ... | reverse complement strand
GTGGTGTTCTTGCAGCATGGCTTCCAAAGCGCACAAAACAGGACGGACCACTTCATGGAATAATTCATCTTTGCTTGTGAAGTAGTTATAGATATTCCCGACACCAACCCCAGCTAACTCCGCTATTTCGCGCATTGAAGTTTTGGAATATCCTTTCTTCTCGAATTGCTGCCTGGCAATCGTCAATATCCGACCCCGTATGTCCTCTTTCAGCACTTGCATTTATAATGAACAATGTTTCTGATTTTGTTTCTGCAAATGTACGGGGCTTAAATTTATCCGGCAATACCTAATTTTAGGGATTTTACAATATCCAATATATACTTTGGACTTTATTTTATGTAAGCATAAATAAGAAGTAGAATAGTGTAAAATATAAAAAAGGACATCATAATTTTCGTCCAAAAACTTGATCGCCAAATACCTTCATTCTTTTGAAGGTGTTTGGCTAACTTTTTACTATGTTCCTCCAAGAGTTTTTTCTCTGTCTTGATGTGATTGGCAGAACATTGGTTCACCTTAGCAAGTTCACTGTTATCAACCTTAGCACGGATGACGGTGTTTCGTTCCGCCTTGACAATGGCGTTGCTGATACCGTCCACAATGTTGTCGGCACTTTCCTTGGCTGCTTCCAGAGCCTTGAAGGCCGCCCGTTCTCGTTGGACGGTGTGCTTTAGGCTGCCGTGTATGCCGTGCAGTTCTTCTTTCAGGGCTTGGATTTCATTCAGCAGATTGCGAAGTCCAACTATTTGACAGTTGACTTCTTGAAGCAGTCTGTCAAGCTCCTGCATATCCTGTTTCAACTCCTCTTCGGGTGTATAATTGGCAAGCCGCTCACGCAGGGCGGCAGTATCGGGTTGTTTCATTATCGTAGCTGTTTTTAATTCGTTGTCATTTACGTTTTATTCCTGATTTCTTCTGTATGCCGAGCCTGTGTGAAGCCTCACGCGCACAACGGCGGGCAAATTCAATCTCGTCTTCCTCCGGGTCGCGCCCCCATTTGAGGTCGGACTGTGAGCCACCTCCACCGCCGCCTGATGTCACCTCGTAAGGTGACGCTATAAGGGTGAAGTAGTCCATCGCCAAGTTCTGCAAGTCTTGCCTGTTGATCAGTTCCTGGTAATCGAACTCGTCGTTGAAATAGTCAAGCACCTTGCCGGGTAGATAGCGTTTGTAGGCCTTGCCGTTATGCTCAAACTCCGTGGGCAGACTGTTCGGCTTATAGTCCGTGTAGTCTTCGTAAACCGGGTTGCTCTGCCGTATAACGGGCTGTGACTTCTGTTTTGCGGTATTGGGTACGGTAGGTTTCGGGGTCGGTGTGGCGGTCAGTTTGGGTGTCGGGCTTGCTTGTTTGGTTTTCTGTTTATCCTGTTCGGGATGCAGATTCTCCCATGTCTGCTTGATGCGTGATGCGGTCAGGTTGCACCCCTTTCCGAGTTCCGATGCCTTGAACCTTGTGTTGCCCTTGCAAAGCACATAGCCGCGTATCATGTCCTTTTTGTCCTTGCGCAGATGCAGTTCGTAGCCTTTGGCGGCAAGCAGCTTTTTATAACCGTCCCATGATCATTCGTCCAGTTCACGCAGGGCTTCCATGCAGTCGGCACTGACTTGAGGGATGTTCCGCTCGTGTATGTGCATGGCGGTAGTCCAACCCCTTTGGCGTGCGACCTTTTCAGCCGCCCGTTGTGCGCGGAGGTGGATGGCGTGGTCGTTGTTGATGTTCCCGTCCTCGTCCACCCGGCAGACGATGGCATGTAGGTGCGGTATGCCGCTCTTGGATTCCTCGTGCAGCCAGACGCTGGACTTGCTGCCCGATACGTTGGTGTGTGGGGAAACGACCTTGCCGTCCTTGTCACGTATCTCTTGGCTGTCGAAAGCCGCCGCAAAGTCATTCCACAGTTGCCGCCAGTCGTCCACCGTGAAATTTTCGGTATGCTCCATCGCCGGGCTAATCTCCATGCGGATGACATTGTTCTTGATGTTGGGGTGGTTCATGGTAGCGAACTTCATTTCCGTCCAGATACCCGTAGCGTCCATACCCTGCGGCATGAAGTTGTCGCAGATGCGCGTTATCTTTTCGGGATGCTTCTTGTTCCTCGATTCCCCCGACACATAGAGCTTCGCCCTTATGCCGTGGGCTACCGCCTTTGCGTTGGCTATCATGCGCCGTCCTCCTTAGCTTCTTGGTTTGTTGCCCCTGCCGGATAGCTGTTCGCCGTCTGCGTGGACTGCAGGAAGTCGGCGACATGGTTCGTGACATGGGCCACTTTCTCGTACCATTCAAGCATGGTCTCTTCGTGCCGGAAAAGGCGTAGCTTCTCGTTGTCGGTCAGTCCGTGCAGGGCGTTGGCGAAGTTCACCATGTCCGTGCGGCAGGCCGCAAGCTGACGCAAACCGTCCAGTTCCCTGTCGGAAAGCCTTTGCAGTGGCTTGTAGCCGAGTACCCTTGCCCGGATGAAATCACTGCGTGTCATGCCGCACCGGCTAGCGGTCTCTTTGATTTGCGAAAGCTCCTGTTCCGTGACCTTGGTGACAACCACCTTGTCGCGCCTTATAACGAGCTTCTTTTGCTCATGCTCCTGACTGGAGGTATCTTCGTATTCCATATATAACAGATGTCTTTGAAAAGTCGTGAAACGGTTTCTAAAAGAGGGATGATGCGAGCCTGCGAGCGGCAAGGACAACAGTCTGCCGGACTGTTGCGAGGGCGTCGGGGTATTACTGTCTGAAGACGGTAATACCTCGGCATACCTCGCAACTGAACGCTACCGCTCCATGTCAATCCATCCGTCCGCTTGCCACAGCCAAAACAGACTGGTGCCAGTGGAGTGCCGGATAATTGAACAAAGGAAAATGTTTTTTGAATCCTGTTTCTGTCAGCTTTTATTCTCCCTTTATTTTCTGAATGAAGGGTTGTCGAATACAATCTTGTCCACCATCTCGTTCAGCCTGTCAGTAATCCTGTCGCCGTACAACTTGCGTATCTGCTGCGGTACGAGGTTGGTGGTTATGAACGAGAAGCCACGGTTCTCGTATCTTCTTGCAAGCAGGTCAGTCAGCGGCCTGTGCATGTTGCTGAACTCCTGCACCTCCACAGGCTCTATGCCCATGTCATCGATGCCGAGCATCTCCATATCACACAGCCGCAGGAACTCGGTATAGCTGTTCCGACACAGATGGGCAATATGAACGGCATTCACAATCGGCATACCATACACAGTCCTGTGGTAGTTGTCCGGTATCCTGATTACATTGAGCAGGTTCTGGAACGCCCTCATCACGGTGGTCTTGCCGTTGCCGCACAAGCCGCACAGCATCACCCCGTACCTTCTGCCGGAGGTAAGGCTCGCAGCAAGGTTCCTGACTTGTGAGTCTACCGCGTCAGGATAAAGAAATGTGCCTCCGAAACGGCTCACTTCGCCTGCGATGGCACATTTAAGCAGTTTCGCAGCCGTCTCTTCATCGAAAGGCAGTCTAAAACGCTCCTTCGTAGTCCTCGGCTGACACAGCCGTGACATCAGAGTCTCTATAAGTTGGGGATTTCCGTTTTGTTCCATATCGGGTTGTATTCAGATGTTTGATAATCCAATGGTAAAAATGGCTTCGGCAATCGCTCTCGTCCCGCTGCGCGTTTCCGTCGATTCTTTGCTCGTCAAAGAAGTCACGGATATTCCCGTGTAGCCTGTATCTGTCAATAATCCATTTTTCTCTTTTCGCCAGCACTTCGATAATCTTGTCCTGCCAAACCGTATCGGCAAGCAGGAGTGACTCAAGCTCATCCAGTGATTTATGTCCATCTTCCCGCGCGTGTTGAGAGTTGATAATATCTTCGTCTTTATCTTTTATATTAGAATGGGGCAACTGTACGGTCAACTCATGGGTCAACTGTCGGGTAACCTGATGCGGCAACTGCCGGAACGGCTGTATGGTCAAGGAATATAGCGCAGGAGTGTGGATTCCTGTAACAACCTGACAATCTATCAGCCCACGTTCTTTGAGATGCTGCCGTGCCTTGCTGATATTCTGTTTGGTGGTCGAGAGCCGCACGCAGAGGATGGCTGTATGGCAGGCAAACGGCATGTTCCAGCGTAGGCGGTTTGCCTCATACAGGAGGTAATGATAAAGTGCTACCTCCGTAGGGTTGAAAGGGCTGCGCTCCGCTTCTGCCCAAAACCGGTTAATGTAGTCGTATATGCCCGCCATGGCTTACCGCTTCGAACGGTTGATGATGTACTTCTGTGCCTGTTGGTCGAGTTCCGCCTGCGATGCCACGCGTACATTCTTCATCCATGCCTCCAGTTCGGCTTTGTCAAAGAAGCACAGTTTGCCGTTGGGCTTGTAGTAAGGTATGACGCGTCGCATCATCAGCTTGTTAAGATAACTCACTTTGATTCCGAGAAATTTCGCGGCCTCGGCCGTCGAGATTAATTGGTTCGTCTGTTCCATATTTCTGTCGTTTTTGATGTGATTTCTTAGGCTGTGAAAGCCGTCGTTCCGATAAGGAAGACGGTGCAAAGTAAGCCATCGGAAATCACACGACAAAGGCTGTTAATCTGCTGTAAAACAGATGGAAAGCCAAGTGGAAAACTTTTAAAAGCACGGCTGTAAAACAACAGCAAACAGACGAAAACAGGGAATAGAAAAACAGATGTTAAGCGAGATGAGTCGCCTGAAACGATAAAGCGGTTAAATTTTGATATTTCTCTCCTAACTACGATATGCATCGGTATTGCGGATATTATCGTCGGCTTCCGCCACTTTCTTAAAATGGAAATTATAACATCCTCTTTGTCGGCTTTGGAACCTCTGCGGTTCTTTACATCCAACAACTGGCGCATATTGTTCAAATGCCAATAGTCGCCAAAAATTTTCCACTGGCGGCTGATGTTGCAGATTGCTGCTATGCTGTCCGCGATGAAAGCCATCAGTGTGGCATTGCATCCATCATGCGGACGGTATTCTGCATCAAGAAAGCCTTCGTGACGCAAGGCTTCCATAAATATCATAGTTCTGTCTCCTTTCAGGGCATCCGGGAAATCCGGTGGAAAGGAAAACCGACATGCTGTCTCTGGTTCTGTGGTCGATTGAGACTTGCCAGAGGAACCGCTGCCGGACGGTGAAGAAGCCTTTTTAGATTTGCGCTCCGACAATTGCTCGATTTTCTTGCGATACTCCATATAGACAGCCATCGGAACAATGAAGATAACGAGCGAGATTACCACGAACATGACGACGGTAATAGCATCCGTCTCAAGCCGTGCGACCGCTACCCGTCCGGCAAGGACAGATATGAGTAGCCACACTGCTCCCGGCAGCAGGGTGTTCACATTGAAATCATCTGGCAATCTTCTCATACTCTATATTATTATATCCGTTCAGGTATTGGCAAACTCCATGTCGATAAGGCTGATGGCATCTTCCTTTTTCTTGTTGATGATTTTGGCGTATATCTGGGTGGTCTTCACATCCGAATGGCCGAGTAGCTTGCATACGGTATAAAGGTCAGCACCGAGTGTCAGCAACATTGTGGCAAAGGTGTGGCGGGGAAAATGGAACAGAACCCACAAAGCAGCCGTTGGTAAACAAGTAACGATAAAACGTAACCCGTTTGAAATGAGCGGTTTTTCATTATTCTGCCAAATGTCGGAAACGCAACGGAGTGCGGAATATTGCACCATTTCAGTTACCAAGCCGTTAGCTGTCAGTTACCGAAGCAAGGACAGGTAACGCACGGAAAATGAAATTGTTGTACGCCCGTGCCGATTGCGCTGATACGCACCGTTCAGCAAATCAATGGACGCTTACTCATAAGTTAATTTTGCAACAAAAACAGTAAGCGTATGAAAGTAGAAAAATTCAAGGTGCTGCTCTACCTGAAAAATAGCGGAACGGACAAGTCGGGCAAAGCCCCGATAATGGGTCGTATCACGGTGAACCGCACGATGGCGCAGTTCGGATGCAAGCTGTCGTGCAGGCCGGATTTGTGGAACGCGCGAGAAAGCCGTCTGGACGGCAAGAGCCGCGAGGCGGTGGAAACCAACGCAAAATTAGACAAGCTGCTGCTTGCTGTCAATGCGGCGTTTGACACGCTGGTTGAACGCGGGCAGGACTTTGACGCTACGGCGGTCAAGGACTTGTTCCAAGGCAGCATGGAAACGCAGATGACACTGCTGCGGATGACCGACCGCATCTGCGAGGATTTGAAGGCGCGTATCGGCATCGACCGTGCCAAAGGAACATACCCCGGCTATTACTACATGAGAAAGACGCTGGGCGAGTTCATCCCGTGGCAGTTCAAGACGAAGGACATCGCTTTCGGGCAGCTTACCGAACAGTTCATCCACGACTACCAGAACTTCGTGATGGACGTGAAAGGATATGCCGTGGATACGGTGCGCCACTATCTTGCCATATTGAAAAAGGTATGCCGCATCGCCTACAAGGAGGGCTATGCCGAAAGATGCCATTTCGCCAACTTCACCCTGCCGCAAAAGACGGAACGGACACCGAGGGCGTTGAGCCGCGAGGACTTCGAGAAGATACGCGACGTGGAGATACCCGCATGGCGCACCACGCACATCCTCGCCCGTGACCTCTTCCTGTTTGCCTGCTATACGGGAACCGCCTATGCGGATGCTGTGAGCGTCACCCGTGAGAACCTCTACACCGACGATGAGGGAAGCCTCTGGCTGAAATACCGCCGCAAGAAGAACGAACTTCGGGCAAGCGTGAAGCTGCTGCCCGAAGCACTCGCCCTGATAGAGAAGTACCATGACGACAACCGTCCTACATTGTTCCCGATGATACACCACCCGAACCTCCAACGGCACATGAAATCACTTGCCGTACTTGCATGAGTAAGCGGACGCTTGTGCTATCATCAGGCACGTCACTCCTTCGCCTCGCTGATTACGCTGGAGGCCGGAGTGCCGATTGAAACCATCAGCCGGATGCTGGGCCATTCCGACATCAAGACCACGCAGGTCTATGCCCGTGTCACCCCGAAGAAGCTATTTGAGGACATGGACAAATACATCGAAGCGACCAAAGACTTGAAACTTGTTTTGTAACCAATTAAAATCAGCAATTTAAAAACAATACATCTATGCGCAGTACATTTTCCATATTACCGTATATCAACCGAAGCAAAGTGAAAGCTGACGGCACGACCGCCGTCCTGTGCCGCATCACCATAGACGGCAAGAGTTCCACGATGGCAACGGGCATCTATTGCAGGCCGGAGGACTGGAACAACAAGACGGGCGTAATCCGCACCGTCAGAGAGAACAACCGCTTGCAGGAGTTCCGCAAGTCCGTTGAGCTTGCCTATGAGGACTCGTTGAAGAAACAGAACGTGGTGAGCGCCGAACTGCTGAAAAACACATTGGCGAAAAGGGCTGCCATCCCCACCAAGCTGTTGCAGATGGGCGAAAGGGAACGTGAGCGGCTGCTTGCCCGTTCAAAGGAGATAAACTCCACGTCCACCTATCGCCATTCGGGATATTACCAGAAATACCTGAAAGACTACCTAACCTCATTAGGCAAGGAGGACATCGACTTCACCGACATCACGGAGGACTTCGGCAGTTCCTACAAGGCGTTCATGAAGCGCAACAAGAATTTCAGCGCACAGCAAATCAACAAGTGCCTCTGCTGGCTGAGCAAACTGGTGTACCTTGCCGTGGACTATGAGATACTCCGTGCCAACCCGTTGGAGGACATGGAATACGAGAAGAAGCCCGCACCGAAGCACAGGCACATCAGCCGTGCGGAATTGAAAACCATCCTCGAAACACCCATGCTTGACCCCTTGCAGGAACTGGGCCGGAGGGCATTCCTGTTTTCGACGTTCACAAATGTTGCACTAAACAAAATATATCTGTAAATCAGAAAGTTATCATCTGGCAAAAAGAGAATAGGTAATGGTTTGGAAACCTTTGGAGTTCACCATTCTGCTCATATCCAATAAGTCAATCAACTGATGCAAAGGTACGAAAAAAAATTTGAAATTACTCCATTAATACGCTTTTTAAACGATAATATGTACAAAATAAATTGTTTCTAAATGTTAAATAAGAGAATGGCAGAATATTTTTCTATATAATGTTACTTTCGTATGGAATATTTTTCATATATTTGTTGCCGAATTAAAAAGTTAAGATTATGGAGATATTTCAGACATCTTTATTTCCTTCAAGAAAAGGAGATTTTAAACCAGATAAGTTTAAAAACGCAATCCGTGATACCCCATTTTTAGAATGCGTAAAGAATGGATTAAACGATGGCTTTCGTAGAATGCGAGAAGCTTTTTCGGCAGGTGATATGTCGATGCGGAATGAATCCAACTTTTTGCATGAGGCTATTTTTAATGGCATAAGGACTCAGATTGATACCTATATGCCTGATTGGGATGTAAGTTTTTCTACCAATAAGATTGGTTCTGAAAGGTTGTTTTTTACATTTGGGGACTATATCTTTATCCTGAAAATTACGGGGGCAAAAACTAATGACACTAAGCCGTCACGATGTATTGAATACCAAGAAGCCGATAAGCATATTATCACTTTGGAATACACCTTAGATGACATGCGGGAATCAATACAATCTGCATATTTTCAATATAAAAAGGGCAAATCGTCAACTTACATTATGTCTGTTCCATTGCATCAGCCTTTTGAAATTCAAGAAGAAACTCAATCGGAAGATATAATAGAAGTGAAGAAGCCAATACTAAAGGTTTCAAAGAAAAAAGCGAAGTAAAGTATGAATCCATTTAATTATGAGAAGTTAGAGATAGCTCGATTACTCAGACAAAGGACTCAGAAAGACGTTGTTAAAGACGTAGGGATACCACAATCAACATTATCAAAAGCCGAACATGGGCTATTGGAATTGTCTGATGATATGATACAGAAATTGTGTCAATACTACGATATGCCTATCGAGTTTTTTTCCGAAATGTATGAAGTTCCACCTGCAGGTTATCTATATTATAGGCGGAAATTGACAATAACGAATAAAATAATAGATTCTTTCGTAGCGAAAGTACAAATTTTTAAGGCCATCATAGACTCCCTTATGCAGTCTGTTGAACTTCCAGACTATGCTTTAGATAACTATAGACCAAGTGAAGATTTATCTCCCAAAGAAATAGCGCATAAAATACGTTTCTCTTTAAAAGTATTTCATGGACCTGTCCCTAATCTGAGTACTTTATTGGAAAATAATGGGATTGTGATAGTTCGGTTTGATTTCGGAACCGAAAAAATTGATGGGGTTTCGGCTATAACAAATGAAAATAGGAAGGTTATGTTTATTAACAGCCAAATGCCAGATGATAGAATTCGGTTTTCTATGGCTCATGAGTTAGGACATATTGTCATGCATATTGCGAATCCGCCAAAATCAAGTGAAGAAGCTGAAAGAGAAGCGGATGAATTTGCAACAGAGTTCTTAATGCCAGAGCTTGAAATACGTCCGATGTTGGAAAATTTAACAATTTCAACTTTAGCCTCTCTCAAAAGAAGGTGGAGAGTTTCCATGCATGCATTAGTAAGAAGAGCTAAAGATTTGGGAGTTATTAATAGCCAACAATATCGCAATATGCAAATTTATTTTTCAAAGAAAGGATACACTAAATCAGAACCAATACAATTGCCAATTGAGCAACCTACAATTCTGAAAGAAACATTACGATTATACAAAGATGAGCTTGGATATTCTGACCAAGATTTGATGAGCATAATGCATATAAATAAGAATGATTTTGCAGAATGGTTTGCACCACAACCTAAAATTATAAGGCTTCAACCGATTTTTAATAAGAGTATTTAGGAATAGCGTGTTCTTGGCTATATAATTCAAGAATAAAAACATAGGAGATTAAGCATATGGCAACGAATCCACCGTCTGGTGACGGACATCGTAATGGGGCAGTGAAAGGACGTTCACAGACTTTCAATCCCAAGACAGAACAATGGATAAAACGAGATTCCGAAACAGGTCGTTTTATGGATGTTAAGAAAGATGGTACGCCATTCAAAGGCGTAAGGAAAGAAAAATGATTATTGCTTAGTAGCGAAGGTGGGCGAGTTATCCCCACTTTCGCTTTAATTTATACTTTTACTGCATTGGTTTTATCATCTTTTCGATGAATGCAATTTCTTCATCGGTTAGATGATATTTGATATAGAGTTGTTGGTCTATTTCGGGTATTGTTCCACTCCAATTAATATCACCATTTATGGTAAAATCTTGAATCGGAACAAATGCAAAACATTCCTTTGTCACATTTACAGAGGTTATTCCTTGCCGAAGAAGAAAACGAGCAAATTTTGTCAGAAGGTACTTTTTATAATTCATAGCTTCTTCTAGTGTACTGAAAACAGCTGTATCAATGTAAGTTTCAGTATTAATTTCGGCTGGTGATAGAATTTGAGGTTCAGTTAATACCCGATACCCTTCACCCGGTTTAACACTCATTTCACCATTGCTTGGAACAAAACGGCCAACAATTATCTTAAATTGGTCTATATATTCAACACCTTTAGATATGTCTGTTCGGAAAACTTTTGCCCATCCCTTGCTTGTAAGAATTTTTACATCTCCTATATCACTTCCTCGAAAATATGTTCTAAATCCAAATGGATTTATTGAAAGAACAAGGCTATTAAGATATGATGTAGATTTTGACGTAATCTTTTCAAGGATAGAAACAGCCGCATTTGAACGAATAAGTGTATCAAATTGATTTAAGTATCGGTTTACAGTAATATCTTTTAATGCATTATAATTTGTTACTTTACAAGTACCGTTATAATTTGCATCCCATAAGAATGTACAAAGCCCGCCTGCAATGTCAACCGTAGGAAACAGGTCTTTACTTAACTCGTAGTCATGTAGTTGGGAAAGGTGGGTGTCAGAAATCATATTAGAACGGAATTCATCCAAACCTCGTCCACCAGCATACCAACGTGCAGGCATAATCAGGCTTATATAATTGGGATGTATCCGTTTTGCGATATTCATAAAATATTGATATACGGGAATGGCTCCTCTATCAGTACCTCCATCCATAACCTGATACGGCGGATTGCCAACTATCGCATTGAATTTCATATTGTCGTCATCATTAGCTTTCCAGAACGAGCGCCCCTTTGCCATCTTCTCGATGAAGTTCTGGGGCTTGTTCTTGATTTGGTTGATTAAATCCTCGAAATAACGGGTGTTCACTTTCGCCTTGCGGAATCCCACAAGCGTCCGCTTGGTGATACTCTTCGCCATCGGCGTCTTGCAGACCACAAAAATATTTTCCGCCACGACCTTATCCCATACCGCTTGTTGCTCCTTCAACGTGTTAGCGGAAATGGTAGAATCTTTCAGCCGCGCACGATAGATGCTGTAAGCTATATAGAGCGGATACAAACCCGACTTGGAATTGATTTCAAGAATGCGGCTGTCAGGAGTGAACACTTTTTCCGTGACCTGTCCGTGGTCAATGAAATGCGGCTCGTCAATGGTATGCTCATAATCCTTGTCAAAGAAGCAGTAGCCACCCAAACAGTCGCCCAAGTGCATGTTCACCACACGCCACGGGGTAAGCACCGTTTCCTTGTCGGGATTGCGGAACGTGCTGAAGATGTCCGTGATGCGCCCGATGCGCTCCTCCACACTCAGTTTGTCAGCCGCTTTCGCCATCGCACGGATGCGCTTGCCTGCGGCACGGAAGATATCCGGGTCGTAGTATTTCTTGAATGCGTTGAACTTCTGCTTGCTCACCCCTTTGGGCATGAACTCCTCCCAGGAACGCGGGTCTATCTTCTCGGCGAAGTTGTCTATGGTGATTTCCTCGTCCTCGTTATCCAGCTCCGCACCGTAGATGAGCAGGGGCATACGGATGGAGATGCCACGGAGGATGGAGATAGCCGCCTCGCGGTTCTTCGTCTTCTTTTTCAGTTCCTCCAGTCTGCGCTTCTCCTCCTCGGTCAGTTCCTTCTTGGGCTTCTTCTCCAGCTTCTCCTTTTCCTCGTATTCCTCTCCCGTTAATCCTTGGTTGTTGATGTCCACCTGATTGGTCTTGGGCATAGCCTTGGTCTGACCGATGATTTTCTTCAGGTCATCGAACTCCTTCAATTCCAAGTCATCCAGTTTCAATAACTCATCATTGTAGAGGCTGTTGTCCTCGAATCCGTTGCGCACCACACGCTCCACATAGACCTTCTTCAACTGCTCCAACATACGCGGCACGTCGAACTTGTCCATGCGCGAGCCTTCGATGGAAATGACCGGGCAGAAGTTGAGGAAGTCGCCCATCGTCTTGCGGTCGTCCTGCGAGGTCTTGCCTGCCTTGGCAGAAATCTTCGCAGTCTCGGCAAGCACTTTCAGCGTGCGGTCTGGCGCAAAGTCAAACACGTAACACTGCTCCTTCACCCGTCCATTGATGGTGGCGGGTGTCTGCACGCGGAAGATGGTCTGCATATAGCTGGATGCCGCCGTATTGTACGAACCGGAAAGCATGAACACGGCTGTCCATGCCGGAACGCTCACGCCCGTGGTCAGGCGTCCGCAGGACAGGGTGATGGTACGTGTCGCGTCTGGGTCTTTTCCGATAGCCTCATTTACCATTTCAAGCGCACCGCGGTTTTCCTCGTCCTCGTCGCCGTCGCCCGCCACATTGACAACATGGAAATGCTGGAACACGGGATGTCGTTGCAACAACGCACTCAACGCTTTTGCCTCCTTTACGCCCGGCACCATCCACAGCGTATGGCGGAAAACATTGCGGTATTCTTCGTTGGCGAAAGGATAACAGCTTTCCTTGTCCTCTTTGGTAAGCAGGTTGAGAAAAGCGGAAACGTCACGTTCATGGACAAAACCGCCGTCCTTGTCCACACGGAAAAACTCGCGGAAATTGAAAGCCACGTCCTCATCGACAAACTCTTTCAGCAAACGTCCGAGGTCGTAGGTGTAGATGTTCATGGCTGGCAGTGTCGCATACGGGTTGGGGTCGCCGAAGTGGGTCTTGTCCCATTCCTGTTTGGCACGCTGCTCCATCACGTAGTCCCATGTGTAGATTTCGTTCTCCTTGAAATCGTCTAAGAGATTGAACGGCGTTCCTGACAGACGCAGGACTTTTGTATCCTCCTTGACCAACTCAGCCATCACTGTCTTGCCGAGTTCGGTCTGCGTTCCCTCGTGCGCCTCGTCCACGATAACCAAGTCCCAAGGTGTGGCGAACACCTCATTGTTCTTGTCGAAGTTGCCGCCGACAAGTTCAGAGCCGCGCAAGTCCTGCATGGAGGCGAAATAGACATAATGCAATCCCTCAATCTTTGCCCTGCGCTCAAGGTTTGCATGGCTTTCACCGTTGTTCTTCGAACCGTAAGCGAAGTCGTTGCGGTCATAGAATATCTTGCCGAAATCCTCGAACCATCCGCTGTCCACCACGGGGCGGTGGGTCAGGATGAGCGTCCGCTTGAAATCCATGTCCTTGACCACTTGTAGGGCGGAAAGGGTCTTGCCGAAGCGCATCTTGGCGTTCCAGAGCATCTGGTTGCCTTTCCTGAACTGCCTTTCCGTCTTCTCAATGGCTTCCCTCTGTTCGGGGCGGAACACAATGGGGCTGCGCCCGTTTGTTACCTCTCCCGGCAAAAGGGATTCCTTGCCCTCCTTGACGGCTGCAATGGCACGCTTTACGACATCAAGGCTGGTCATGAACCATTCGTTAGCCTTGTTCTCCATGTCAAATACCTTCCTCTTTACGCCTGAACGCTCCAATACGGCATGTACCTCCTTGTCGTTGAACGAACGCAAGCCGCCACGGTTGTACAGCGTCAGTTCGGTGTGTAACAGTTCGTAGCGTATGCCTGCGGTCTGCGTGTACTGGTTGATGCGCTCCCTTGCCGCCTCATTCAAAGGCTTGCTGTTGGGCGCCAGTCCGATGACGTTCTCATCGTCACAGGTAGCCTCGCCTATCTTCAGACAGTCCTTATGTTCGGCATCGTTGATGCGGAACACGTATATCAGCTTCAGTTTAAGGGAAGAAAAGTATTTCATAGGCATTCATTTTAGGAGGTCAATGTATCGGATTCGCTTGCCTTTACGCCCGGTCTGCGGGTCTTTGGCACGCCAGTCCTTTATGAGGCAATAAGTGCCGTTATGCCTGAAAATGTTGTCCGTGCGGCATCCCTCACAGGTGGTCACTGTCCGTGTGGTTTCCCCGAAAAGGTCTGTGGACATTTCCACCCTTTCGTGGCAACTGTCAGGCACAACACCTTTCAACCCGTCCATCTGCCACACGTTCCACGAAATGATGTAGGCGATGTAGTTCACGGACTTCGCCAACGGGTCTTTCCCGAACTTGGCACGGTAGTATTCCACAAAAGAGGCAAGCATGGATTCACGGGCGATGAGCAGACTGTCTCCCTGCCATTCATAGGCATAAAGGCTCTTGTAAGTCTCCTGCGCGGCTTCCAGCCATTCACCGGAAGTCTCGGTGTTCTCACTGACAACACGCAGTTTGCGGTCAAGCAGTCCGATACGGTCGGCAAGCGGAATGACCGCGCCTGTGGTGGTGTCATAGCAGCTGACGATATAGGGTGCTTCGCCGCAGGTGATTTCAAGACGTGTGTCACGGACATAATCCTTCCATGTCTTTCCTTCGGGAAAATTTATTCTTTCGGGATTCGTTTTCCAGCCGTGCGTGCCGTCCTCTGACGTGTATTCCATATTGAATACGTCTTTCCTGCCGAACCACGCCTCGTCAATCAGGTTGTTCTGCGCGTTGCATACCCACGCAGGGGTGAACACCTCCGCCATGTCACGGACACGTGCCGACTGGGTATCCTTGTGCTTCAGGACACGGGGCATGATGACATTACCGTTGTCACCCGTAATGAGTTCGGGCAATATCGGGTCATTGTAGCCATACCCTTTGCCAAGGCGTTCATAGTCGGAAGTCGCCCAGAATATGTTGCACACGGCATCGCCCCTGCTCGTCGTATGGTCTTTGAGCAGGGTTGACAGCAATCCGGGGGAAGCCTGCAAGATGCTGTTCTCCAATATGTCGGCTGTTTCAGGCACGTTGATACACTTTGGTTAAGGTGTATCTCCTGACGGGAGAGCATAATACTTGATAATCAAGCTGTTTATTTGTCACTTGTAAAACAACAACCGTTTCAATGCCGCTTTAATGCTTGTCTGACGCATTTTTATGGAGTGCAAATTGCCCGTTTTTCATAAAAATGTGTAAATTTGCATCCGATAGTGTATCTCCCGTCAGAAGCACCCCCATTATTCCCAAACAATTTCCGATTACAAGTCTTTCAGAATAAGCAAGTTCGCTTTGTCTATCACCGAACCGTCCAATGACGCGAGGTATATGCGCGTGGTTTCCTCCGAATCGTGTCCCATGCCCTCGCTGATGACTGAAATCGGTATGTTCTTGCTCTTGGCGATGCTTGCCCAAGAGTGCCTGCTCACGTACATGGTAAGCGGCGCGGCAATGCCGCATAGTCGGGCAATCTCTTTCAGGTACTTGTTGATGCGGAACAGCGTACTCTTGTATTGGCTGCGCAGTTTCTTGGAAGGCAGTTTCAGGATAGGGAGCAGGTAATCACCGGAACATCCTGCGGCATATTTCGCCACGGTTTCCTCCATGCAGCTTTCCCACCTGATGTGCAACTGCTGTCCGGTCTTGTGCCTCCGGTAACTCAATATGCCGTTTTTCAAGTCCGACTTCTTCAAATAAGCCATGTCAATAAACGACATTCCACGGGTGTAAAACGAAAAGAGGAACATATCCCTTGCCAGTTCCCAATGCGGCTTTCCCGTCAGGTCAAGTTCCTTGATGCGCCGGATGTCCTTCAGGGATATGGCGCGTTTCACGGTCTTGTCCATTCCTGTATAGACATGCCTGAAGGGATGTTTCTGTGCGGTCAGCGCCTTTTCCACGGCACGGTTGTAGGTGGCGCGCAGGATGCGCATATAGAAAGATATGGTGTTCAAGGATACGCCATTTGTTTTCAGCCATGCCTCGTATTCCATTATCAAGTCCTCATCCATATCGTCCAACTGTATATCCTTGTTCCGCCTGAAACGCATGAAGCTGAACAAAGTAGACGCATAGGTTTCCGATGTACGTTCCCTGTTCAGGCGTTTCAGTTGCCCAATGACGGAATCCATGAAATTGAAGAACGATTGCAGGCTTGTCTGTTTCCGATAGCCATCCACGATGGCATCTGCCGAACAGACACCTTTGAGCGTCAGGTCGCGGATGATATTCTCCAACCGCAGTACGTCACGGCTGATGTGTTTCTGAATCATACGGAGGTGGTGCTTCCTGTCCGCATCAGCTTGGGAGGGTATTGTTACGGACGATGTTCCGGCGTTCCACTCATTTTCATGTACATGCAGGTCTGCCGTAATCTGGCGGACCGCGCGGTTGTGTATCACCTGATAGTAGATGCTGCCCTCCCTGCCGTCTGTGGCAGAAGGACGGAATTTTACTTTTACCGATGCCATTCACGTTACTTTTTGTTATTGCCATTTATTTGTATCACTTTCAACTTTTCCTGCATCAGACTGTCGGACAGGGTCTTTAATCCTTTGTCGTAGCCGTCAGCCTCCTGCCGTATCCACTCAATGGCTTCCTCGTTACGGTGGATGTCGAAGACATCATTCAGCCAAAGAATATTCTTTGCGTTGCAGCCTCCCCATGAGCGGATGATGCGGAACTTCAACGCATCATCCGCATACTGACGCTTGGATTTCCAAAGTTCGATATTACCCCAAACTGAGAGGGTACACACGATACCCATACCGACCAAGAGAGAAAACACCTTGCTCGACCGGATGTCAAAGCTGTGGCGATGGATATGTTCTTGCGGCTCATCCTGCCGTTCTTCCGAATTTCGGGCAAACGATTCTTTCAAATCACGCAATAGCCCCAGAATCCTGTTCGATGTGTTAACCTCCGCCTCCCCGAATTTGGTCAGCATGACTTTTGTCTGCTGTTGATGCTCCTTTGCGGAACTGTCGAACAAGTCCTTTATGGGAGCCAAATCCATTGCAGGAGCTTGACTGTTACTTACTTTTGATACATTCTCCAATTTGCTATTGATGTTCTTTAAGCCATTCTTAATATCCTCGAAGAGCGAGTAAACTTCATTATTATCCATGTTTAGAATCTTATTTTACGTTGTTTCTTTTTCTTGTTCCTGCGTTTTAATTCTTCCTCGAAACGGTTTTCCTCTGCCTGTCCGTCCGCGTTGTTCGGCATGAAAAGACCAATCGAGCTGTTGTATAAATCATCGTTGCCCCTTGATTCAGGTTGAAACGTGGGCAGTTTTTCATGGTGCGAAGACGATGGCATTTCCATTCGCTCAGTATGTCTGTTACGTTCCAATGACGCATCTATTTTGGAATAGCTGAACCGCCTGTCAATCTTGGAACCGCTGAACGAATAGCCGTTCATGGTGAAAACTACACTCTGTACTTCGTCCGACTTGCCCTTGTACTTGAACCGCATTTCCACGCCTTGTTTCTTCAGATTAGCGGCTAACTGTCGCCAGTTTCCGCACCTTGAAACCTCCGATTTAAGGATGACATAAAGCCCGTACTTGGTCTTGTCCGGCTCTTTCAAGCGGTGCTGCTTCACCCGCTCCTTGCCGCTGGCGAAATAAAGATTGTACTTCCGTGTCAGTTCCTTGCAGATGCGTACGCTGCGTATCCGCTCATTGCGGTCACTGATTGCCCTGCCGTCATTGGCGATTCGGTTGAACGCCATATGCACGTGCGGATGCTCCTTGTCGAAGTGGCGCACGATGAGTATCTGCGTGTCAGTTATCCCCATTTCCTTCAGGTATTCCAACGCTATTCCTGCCATTGCACGGTCTGTAAGACGGTGTTCATCTTCCTTATGAAAAGCCAACGAGATGTGTCCGACAGGCTTCGTAACCTTCGGATTCATCTTTGATTGTGCCTCGAAGCTCATGGCTATCGTGTCCTTGTCCTCGGCAAACAGACCGTCACAGACAAGGATTTTAGCGTCCTTTCCCTTGTCAAGAATGTAGTTTACCACACCCCTGAAATTGCTTCCCTTTACGATTTTAGCTATCATATCCGGCTGTCATAAGAGGATTAAGTTCAGCAATTCTTCAATCCGTGCCACGAGTATTCGGCACTCCATCCTCACCGTGACGAAGCCTGCGGCGTTCGCCTTGTGCGCAAGCTGGTTCAGGTTGTTCGCCATGCCGCAGAGCTTGCGGACGTAACCAGTATGTTCCGGCGTGAGCCGCTCCTTAACCTGCCCTTCCCTCATGCAACGGCGCAGGAACTCCCCGGCGGATATGCCTGCGCTCCGTGCCTTGCCTTTCAGCGTGTAGTAGTCCGATGTCGCCATCTTCACCGTAAGGCGGTATTTCAGCTTGTCCGCCGCTCCTTTCTTGGGGCGACCTCCCTTGTTCCTGTTACCAGTTTTTTGTTTCTGTTCCATTGATTTCTAATGATTAAAGTGTGCATACATAATAGACCAACGGGATGTAGCTTCCACGGAGTTTATGAGTGGGAGCAGTCGGTTTCGGTATGCCCGAAACACAAACTTGCTCCCCTCAAAACTCCGTTGGATTGGTTCAGAGTAACTCTGAATTGCGCCCCGTCAATCCACTTCTTAATTTTCAGAGTTTACGCCATGCCTCGATGTCTTCCCCATAGGTGGTAAGGTGCTGCCGCGCGATGTTTTCCACCAGTCCAGACACGCTCATCCTGCGCTCGCCGAACATGCGGACGATGCGGTCAAGGGCATCGCGCGTGCTGCGGCTGAGAAATACGGGCTTGCGGTCTTCAATGGACGGAACAAGGAGGAAGGCTTCCTTGTACTCTTCCAATGATGCACGGCGTTGCTTGCCGCTGATGCGGCGTATCACTTGCGGAGTTTCATCCGCCTGTTCCTGTACGGTTTCACCTGCCTGCTCCAGTACAACCTCGCTTGCCTTTTCCGGCTGTTCCTTTGTGTCGGCAGGCTGTGTGTCGGGCTTCAGTGTTTCCATACTCGGCTTGCTGCCTAAAAAATCCTGCAATGCTGCATCCATGCTCTGGTTGCTTAAATTTTTCTTCATACTTGCTTGAATTAAATGTTTAACAATGTTGGTCGTTGTGCGCACAGTTGACCGATTATCGGTTGCAAAGGAAACGCCTGTATTGCAGGCAGTCAAACGAATGGATTGGCTGTGGCAACAATGTTCGGTTTTGCACTTTACACATTGCCGGAACGGTTCGTGCTGCGCCGTTTTGCCATTGTGCGAGAAATGGCATTAGGATTTTTAATGGCTTAATTGGAATGGTTGGAACAGATTTAAGGACATGGCTTGGCGTGAAACAGATGAAGCTCCTTTCAAGAAGTATAGGAATCCGAAGAACGCCACAAGCTACCACACCGACGCCAAATGCTGCCACGCAGGTGCAAAGTAGTTGGATTATGCCGGACTTCGCTTTTCTTTGCACCACGGACGCTTGGAACAGCTGTCACGGGTTCGACGGATAACGCCACTCCCGACCACTTGCTGCCACAAGCTGCCACCTTATTGCAAATCCATTGTTCCATGCGAACAACGAATTTACTTTGCAGGCAAAACGGATTATTCACACTAAGATCAGTATAAGAAATGAATGTAGTAATTATTTCGAAAGAAAAGTACGAAGAGATGGTCGGCAAGCTCAACCGCCTGTCCGACCGGGTAAATGAAATCCTCCGCAAGAGGGAAGGGAAATGGCTCAGCCGTTGGATGGACAACCAAGAGGTCTGCCAACAGTTGCGCATCAGTCCACGCACCTTGCAGACGCTCCGCGACAACGGTACGCTGGCTTACTCGCAGATAGGGCACAAGATTTTCTACAAGCCGGAAGACGTGCAGCGCATCGTCCGGCTCGTGGAGGACAGGCGTAAGGATGCAGCCTATCGTGGCTGTAGCATCTAATCAGACAACACAATGTACAACCACTAAATCCACTGTAATTTATGAACGACTTGATTCTTGCCGACCGTGAACTGGAGGTCGGCTTCATCGGACAACTGGATGCCCTGCTTGAAGGCATCGAAAGAATGGATGCGAGCCATAAGGCTTCGCCAAGTAACGAACAGTTCCTGACGGACAAGGAAGTGTCGGCATGGCTCAAGGTGAGCCGCCGTACCTTGCAGGACTACCGCAACAACGGGATGGTATCCTACTACCAGTTGGGCGGCAAGATTCTGTACAAGGAATCGGACATAGAAAGAATGGTGATGAGCGGGTATCGGAACGCCTACCGCTTGGATACGTGATTAGACACATGCAAAAACAGAGAAAGCCGATGGCGGCAGATAACTGCCCGGCCATCGGTTTTCTCTTTACAGGAAGGTCGTTTCGCTTCATTCTAACACGTGTATCGTGGATGGGTATCGGATAGCGAAAAGAACAAATGGATGGAATCTCCCCTATTGAAAGAACAGAGTTTTCCCATGATGAACCGCCGGAAAGCCATACTCTCCCTACTTCTCAACTTAAAGGAAACGGCAATCACCATTTCAAGGCTGTAAACATCATAATTAATCCCATTGTCCTGCCTGATGTACCGCTTCGTTTCGCTTTCCAGCAATTCCATGTTTTTGTAGATAGTGTGTACAGCCTTACGAATGTGATAGCCGAACACATTGAACGCATCGGACATTTCCTGCTGCGTCATCCAAACGGGAGCGGTCGGCATCGTGACCGCCCCGTTTTCATTGATTGTGATTATTCCTCTTTCCATGTCCGCATCATTTTTCATTGTCTGAATTCCGTTTACATTCCTTTTTCCAGCCGCTGTAATTGCCGCATTTGAACACACGCGATGGCATCCCGTCATCAGGCAGGGAGAACTTGCCTTTGGTGGTCTCGGACAATACAGCCAAGTCACGGCTCACCTTCTGGTTGGTGATTTCCGCATAGATTTGCGTGGTGCGGATGGAGGAATGCCCCATCA
>ERZ779895.1843-NODE-1843-length-21039-cov-5.206538_pt1 | contig 21039 bp, 25 predicted proteins | sample MGYA00511093_ERZ779895 | MGnify/ENA primary metagenome ERZ779895 (study PRJEB29588, sample SAMEA2142970) | human gut metagenome | biome: human gut; feature: human-associated habitat; material: faeces | place: Denmark | collected 2008/2010 ... | reverse complement strand
ACCTGCGAGTAGCCGCCGCCAGCGGCACCGCCTTTCATGCCGAAGACCGGACCGAGGGAGGGTTCGCGAAGCGCGAGAACGGCCTTCTTACCGAGTCGGTTGAGTGCTTGAGCAAGAGCGATGGATGTGGTTGTCTTACCGGAACCGGCGGGCATGCCGGAGGTGGCAGTGACGAGAATCAGTTTGGCGTCAGCTTTGCGTTCCGGGTTGAGGGTGAGCTTGGCCTTGTCCCAGCCGTACGGTTCAAATTCGTTGTCTTCCAGCCCCCACTCATGAGCGAGGTCGTCGATACGCTTGAGTTTGGCGCTCTGAGCAATTTCAATGTCGGACAGCATCGGAATGTGACTCCTAAAAAGTTAAAAGACAAAAAGGTGAAAAAATTGATCGTTGCGTTTGTGCTTCAGGTACAGGGGAGAGGGAAAAAGACTGCAAATCCCCCTTGCGGCTCCAAGTGAGCCGGTGACAAAAAAGAACAAAAAGAACAGCGGGAGCTCAAGCCGACAACGGCGAGCTCAACCTTCAAAAGAGCAACAAACAAGGAATCTGGGACAATGAAATTCGCTCGGTGACAGCATGTCGCGCGTCACCGTGTGAGAGTGCACCGAAATATGCCACAAAAGGATGCAACTTGCGAGTGAAACAGCGCCGCCAGAAGACGTACACAAAAAGAAGGATGCCTTAGATTGAGGTCGGGCCCGATCGGCGGCCGGAGAGCAGGCGCTGTAAAAGAGGCGCTAAGGGAAGCAAAGGAGACGAGCTGCAGGAGGGCTTCCTGCTGCGCTCGGGCCGCCAAAGCCATATCCGACCCAATTATCGCTCAGACCGATCAAATAAGACAGTTGATGGTTCCGTCGCAGGCTTCGCCTACGCCCCATCCGATCATGCGGAAGACGATAAAAACGGCAAGCCAAATGGCGATCCAAAGAAGGATTTGCTTCAAATGCGGCAGTCTCGGTGTTGTGTTGTTTCTCATAGCTCTCGATCCCGTGTGTGTCTAAAGGGGCTAAGCGCCCGAACCATATGTCTTTCTTTGATTACATTTTCTCACATATGAAATAAAAAAATGCGTGATTTCAAGGGCTTATGTCTGATTTTCGGTACATTTTCAGCTGAATCGGTATTCACGTTTGAATTTAAATTTTTGCGGCTTTTTCTTTGATAAGTCGTTGTTAGGGAGGCCATCAGCATTGTGCGTAAACTCGCATTTTTGATGGTGTCAAAATCGGCTTTGTGCTCTTTATAATTGCCGCCGTCTTTCTATAGTGCAGCTTAAAAACGTCCGAAAACGGTTCTCAACAACTGCCCGTTTCGGACGGCTATTGGAGTTCTTGTTATGCGAATTCTTGTTGCGGTTAAGCGAGTTGTGGACTACAACGTAAAAGTTCACGTCTTGCCCGACCACTCGGATGTCGATACGGCCAACGTCAAGATGTCCATGAATCCTTTTGACGAAATCGCCGTCGAGCAGGCCGTTCGGCTGAAGGAAGCCGGCCAGGCAGACGAGGTCGTGGCCGTTTCGATCGGTCCCGATAAGACGGTCGACACGTTACGAGTGGCCATGGCGATGGGTGCTGACCGTGCGATCCACATCAAGCATCCCGACACCAAGATCGAACCTCTGGCCGTTGCAAAACTCCTGGCTGCCGTTGCCAAGCGAGAAGAGGCCGCTCTGGTGCTTCTAGGCAAACAGGCCATAGATAATGATGCCGGTCAGGTGCCGCAGATGCTCTCGGCTCTTTTGGACTGGCCCGTGGCAATCAACGTCAGCAGTCTGCAGCTTGAAGGCAGCAAGATCGTCTGCGTGCGCGAGACCGATACAGGTCTGATGAAGGTCGAAGGTGAGCTGCCCGCGGTGGTTTCCGCCGACCTGCGTTTGGCCGAACCGCGTTACGTGACTCTGCCCAATATGATGAAGGCCAAGAAGAAGCCCGTGGTTGCAATTGAAGCCGCCGAAGTGGCCGACATCGGCCAGCGTTCGCTCGAACTGCAGGAAGTGATTGAGCCGCCAGCCCGCAGCGGCGGCGTCAAGTTAAACAGCGTCGACGAACTGATCGACGTTTTGAAGAACACGGCCAAGGTGCTCTGATAGTAGGAATAACAGGTATGACTATTCTTGTGATTGCAGAGCACAATGATGCTCAGCTTAAGTCTTCGACTCTGAATACGCTCAAGGCGGCTTTTGAACTCGGCTCTGAAGTTGACGTTTTGGTGGCTGGGCAAAACTGCGAAGGGGCAGTCAAGCAGGCGGCTTCTGTGACCGGTGTGCATAAGGTGCTTGTTGCCGAAGGCGAAGCGTTTAATCACTGCCTGCCCGAAGCATTGACGGATGCTGTGCTGGCAGCTCAGCAGGCCGGTAGCTATAGCCACATCCTCTTTACGGCAGGCACGTCCGGCAAGGCCGCTATGCCGCGCACGGCCGCCAAACTCGGTGTGTCAGCTCTCACTGAAATTGCAGGCGTGATCTCGGTCGATACGTTCAAGCGCTACATCTACGCGGGCGGCGTTCTGGCTACCGTCAAAACCTCCGCAACACCTGTTGTAGCAAGTGTCCGTGCTACCTCTTTCGAGGCGGTTCCCGCCGAAGGCGGAAATGCTGCCGTTGAGAAGCTTTCTGTGACGCCGTCTTCCCGCGGGTTTATATTTGTGAGCGTGGAAGAAGCGGCAAGCGATCGTCCGGATTTGCTCACTGCCAAGCGCGTCGTTGCCGGAGGCCGCGGTCTCTTCGACGAAGAAGGATTTGCCGCTCTTGATAAGCTTGCCGAAAAGATGGGGGCAGCTTTGGGTTCCACCCGAGCCGTGGTGGATATGAACCTGGTGCCCAGCGAAACGCAGGTCGGACAGACCGGCAAGATTGTGGCTCCCGAGCTCTACATGGCTTTCGGTATTTCCGGCGCCATTCAGCACGTTGCCGGCATGAAGGATTCCAAGGTCATCGTGTCCGTCAATAAGGACGCCGAAGCTCCGATCTTTGAGGTCTCGGACTACTATTTGGAGGCAGATGCGGTCGACGTGATCAAGGAACTCACTGAGAAGCTCTGATCCGCTCGAATCGGATGATCCATAAGAGGCACCGGCGTCCTGTACAGTGATACCGGTGCCTTTGCTGTTTTTGCAGACTTCGGCAAAAGGTTGGGCGAAGGTAGTCGGCAGAGAAGGTGCGGGAGAAATGCGACTCGCAAAACTTGTTTTGAGCATAACGGCATGTGCTGTGTCGACGGTGTTTGCCGGAGATGTGTTGCTGAAATTTGACAAAACCGATCCGACGGCTACTTGCATTCTGACTGCCGAAAGTCCGTCGCCGAAATATGTCCTGATTCTTTTCCCGGGTGGCGACGGACGTGTCGCGGCGCACCTAACGGGCGGAAAGATTTTCTTCGGTAAGCGCAACAATTTTCTGATTCGCTCCCGTTTACTTCTGGCTGACAATGAGTTTGCAACGGTCTCAACCGATGCTTCGAGTGATCAAAAGCGTTTTTCTTTGCTGCTCGACAGAATCCGGCAACTGTATCCGCATGCCTCAGTCTGGCTGGTCTCAACCAGCAGAGGTACGCTGGCGGCGGCTCAAGTCGCCGGTAAATGTCGTGACCGTCTCGATGGCGTGGTCTTTACTGCGTCAATGAAAGAGCTCAGAGATATCACATTGGATGCAATCAAGGTCCCTAAACTCTTTGTGCACCATGTTTCCGATGGCTGCAAGAGCACGCCTTACGATGCGGCCCGAGAACTTGCGGCAAAGCTAAATGCCGACTTTGTGACCGTATCCGACGGAAAGACCAAAGGTAAGCCATGTCAGGCATTTGCGTACCATAGTTTCAATGGCCGGGAAGAAAAAGTTGTCGACGAGATCAAGAATTGGATCAAGGCGAGAGCCGAATAGCTACAGCCTTGAGGCTGCTTTCTACGTCGTACAGTATGTTTGTGCACGGCTGACGGTATTTCCAGGCACCGACTGAAGAGATTTTCTTGCTGGAAGGAATGCGACGGACTTTTAGGTAAGACCGATTTTGGCTTTGTACTTACTGATTGTGCCTGCCCACCAATTTAAAATTTCGGGATCGACTTCACCGTCGCGGCTTCGTAGCACAAGACGTTCCGGAGCAAGCGCAAGCGTTGAATCGATGGAAGTAACCAAGTTCTTGTACGGCGACTGACCTAAAAGTAAGAATTTGGGCAGAATCGCCCAGCCTACCCCTTTTGCAGCCAAGCCCAAAGCCCATAGGCCGCTGTCAACTTCCCAATGGTCGTTGCAAATAACACGGGGTGGAGTTGCTTCCGGTGCTCTGGCGTGCACCACGATTTGTCGGTAGCAGCGCAAATCCTCAAGGGTTGGCCGAGAAAGGGATGCCAACGGATGGTTTTTTGCAACAACAATGGACACGGGTGAGTGTCCGAGCAACCTCTCATCGCAGTGAGAAGATGGGGAGGATGCAAATATCAGAGCCAAATTCATGCCGGCTCTGCTGAAAAACCAGTCTGCCTCAGAACCGGTGATGTTTTCAACCTGCAGCCGTACGGATGGAAAGCGTCGGGCAAATAGCCGCAGCCAGTCAATCATGACCGGAGCTTCCAGGACAAGATCAATGCCCATGTAAAGAGCAGGGGATGGCGTATCGGTAAGTGACAGGGCGCGGGTTTCAAGACGATCCGCTTCAGCCAGAAGACGTTGCGCGCCGACCAGAAGTTCAGTTCCTCTGGGTGTCAAAACAGGTTTGGGCGTCCGGTCAAAAAGCTTGTATCCAAGTTCGGCCTCCATTCCTGAAATATGCATCGATACCACCGATTGGGCCCGTCGAATTTTTCGTGCCGCTTCCGAGAACGAACCTGTTGCCGCAACGGCAACAAAGGAGCGGAGTTCATCAATTTTTAATCCCATAGGACTGCGTGCCTTTAGTGACTATCAATTTATTGATAGATTCTAACTAGATTGTGCGGAAATTTGATGAGACAATTCTGCCATGACTGACTTCATGGGGCAGGCCTATGTCCTTGAATTCCACTCTCAAAAAGAAACCGATGAGCGCGGTTGCGACGCTTGATCTCAATTTGTCTGCTCAACATTCCTTGCAAAACGCAAAGGCTGACGAGAAAATCCATGCGGGAAGCGGCAATGGGGCGAATGCAGTTTCCGGGGCTGAACTTTGGGCTGCCCGCATCGGTTTTTTCGCCGGAGGTTTTACGGTAGCGTCGTGGGCGCCTCTGATTCCTTTTGTCCAGTCGCAATTGCGGCTCGAGCCCTATGTTTTGGGGTTGTTGCTGCTGGGCTTGGGGGTCGGATCTTTTGTCGGCATGCCGTTGGCAGGCAAACTGACGCAACGTATCGGAGCTCGGAATGCGATATTGCTTTCCGGTTTGGCGTCCTGCCTTTTGCTGGTGGTGCTTTCGCTTGTGCCGGGATTTTACATTGAGTGCGCCGCACTTCTGGCTTACGGCGTGACACTGGGTTGTCTGGAAGTGAGCGTCAATATTTACGGTACGCATTTGGAAAATCGCAATCAAGCGCGCTTAATGAGCGGCTTGCATGCTGCTTACTCCATCGGAGAAGTTGTTTCTGCAGTCGCGCTCACTTCGTTGTTTGTGCTGGGACTTGCCCCGGCTCAGGCTGTCGGCGCGTTGATGGTCTCATTGGCTTTGACGATGGTTGTTTTGCTTCGTCGCATCGAAAACCATCCGATAGAGGTGCCCCGAAAAACAAAAGAAAAGCGTAACGGATGGGCTTTCAACGGCTCTATAGCAATTTTGGCGGTTGTTTGTGCCGTGATTTTCCTTACGGAAGGAAGCATGCTTGACTGGAGCGCCATCTATTTGCGTGATTACGCAGGGGTGCCACAGGAGGGCAGCGCTGTCGGTTACACACTTTTTGTTATTGCAATGGCTATGTCACGTTTGATCGGTGACAAGCTGGCAATGAAGTTCGGCGCTGTAACGATGCTTTCCGTTGGAATCGCCATGATGCTCGCAACGCTTCTGGCGTTGGTGCTCTTTCCTTATCCGGCAAGCGCCATGGTCTCCTTGTTTATCATGGGGATCGGAATTGCCAACATTGCTCCGATTGTCATCTCGGCTGCGTCGCGAACGGCAGCAATGGATAGCGTTAAAGCCATTACGGCTGTGACAACTGTCGGTTACGGCGGCCTGTTGGCCGGTCCTGCCCTGATCGGAGCGATATCTTCGGCAGTGTCGCTGCAAGGCGCTTTTCTTACGGTGTGTGTGCTTTTGGCAGTCAGTCTGATACTTGTCCAAAAAAATAAATCCGCATTCAGTTGACGCGAAGGTAAGACGTACCGCAGGACGCGTCTTACCTATGGTCGGTTACAGTAGAAGCCGTAAAGCCCCTGACTTCAATCGGTGGAGAAAGTCACTTGAGGAAGGTAACGGGGGTGTCGCCGCTTGTACGAATGGCTTCGAGACCTTCCGGGCTGATTTGACCGAGGTCGGCCAGGTCGGAACTCCACGGGAATTCCACAAGGAATATCGCAATATTGCCCCAAGGCTTGTAGACAGTCATCGTTCCGCGCGTGATCTTAAAGTGGCGGGTGGCACGTTCGAGTTCCAGAGCAGGCTTGGGATATGCAATACGTTCGTTGCGACCGAAGTTCTCAAATGTGAGCGTCATCGGCAGTCGGCCGATGAAAGCGCGCGCGTCGGCGTTATCGGCCATTTCGATGGGATAGCTCTTGCCGTCAACAGAAACTTGGATGGTTTCGGACATAGCGGTTCCTGAAGAGAGTAGACCCAAGCAGAAAAGGAGCGAGGCAAGTAGTCGATGGGCATGCATGGCGTTGTTCCTTTCCGATTGGTGTTAAGTGGACTTGCAAACATGCTATCGCGCTGCAAATGACCGGTCGAGACGGGCGGTATCAAAGGTTTGCCTGAAAAGTGCAAGCATGAAAAAGGCGCCTCTGAAAAGAAGCGCCTTGATTTCATGGTAATCGAGGTTCAGGTTATTTCGTACCGGTCGAGCCGAAACCGCCTTCTCCGCGCGAACTTGCTTCAAAATCAGTCACAAGTTCAAATTCGGGTTGCACGACAGGCAGTACCACCAACTGTGCCAGACGCTCGAAAGGTTCCAGAACAAAAGGCTCTTTGCCACGGTTCCAGGTGCTGATCATCAGTTCGCCCTGATAGTCGGAATCAATTAAACCGACCAAATTTCCGAGGACAATGCCCTTTTTATGGCCCATTCCGCTGCGGGGAATAATGACGGCAGCGTAATTGGGATCACCGATATGGATCGCCAGACCGGTCTTTACGAGGACCGTTTCACCGGGATTGATCGTGAGCGGCTCATCGAGGAGGGCGCGAAGATCGAGGCCGGCGGAGCCCGGTGTTGCATAGCGCGGAAGGTGCTCGCGGATGCGGTCGTCAAGAACCTTGAGTGCAATTTTCATTTTTTCTTACTTGTTGTTAGGTTGTTCAGCTTTTTCAAGCCGTTTGTGCCGCTCAAGCTTCTGATGCTGCGAGAGCGCGCAAACAAGACCAGCGAATGTTACAGACATTCCCATGGGAATCCCGCTTGATTTTTTTGCGGTGTTAAAAGAGAGGCACCGAATCCTGCATTTTTTCCTGTACCTTGCTTCACTTTGGGCGAAACTTCCCCAGAGGCTGACCATTATAGGTATAGGTGCTGAAAATCGAGGGAGAGAGAATCTGCTCTACTTTCCAAGGAGACGATGTCTAGCAGATTCAATCAAAAGGCTGCTCCGTTGTAATGAGAGAATGCAAGCGATGCTTACCAGCACCTTTCCCAGAGAAATTTGGTCTTAAAAGTTCAAAAAAAAGAAGCCGCAACTTCCTCGCGAGCTAGCGTGCTGGGTGAAGCGATTCTCACAACATCCATGTTGGACAGACTGTTGCATCACAGTGAAATTATCTTGATCCGAGGTGGCGGCTACCGTTTTTTGAAGAAACGAAAGGAAGGACTTTTAACCTCATCCATGGCTGTTGGCACAGATTGATTAACAATCAGGAGATCAATTTAAACGACGTTTTTCGAAGGGAGCAGGCGGACCTCTGGTCCTGCTCAGAGACTAAACGGCCCTTGACACCAGCCTTGCCGTCTTCATCAGAGACGTAGGCGGCTATGCGACTTTCGATGATCTTTCCATCGTGTCGGATGCACGAAATGGTTTCGTCTCAAAGCTGGGCGCGTTCGCTTGCAAGTTTGCCGTGGCTACTTGCCAGAAGGAAGCACTCACGGATGTCGCTCGTGTAGCGGTTTGGCAAAATGGCTGACTTCGAGAGTCGAATCAGAGCGGGCATGGGGCTTTCAAAAGAGCCTTTGCCGGTCGGATAGACTGCGCCGGTGATGATGGTTCCGGTGAGAATCGAGCCCGCCGGAATGTAGAAGTCCATCACGCTCTTCTTCTTTTTCTTCGAGGCGGGTTTGGTTTGCGCTGTTGCATCAACGGGTTCTTCAACGACCGAAATCGTGGGCTTTGCGCGAGGCTTGCCCGGATCGTCCGCAGGTTCATTGGCAGAAGCCGAATCGTCGGATGTCGATCCCGAACCGCGCGAGCCTTTGCCTTTCCCTTAGTGTCTTCGTTGACGGAGGAGCGGTTGCTGGCGTTGAGAGCGGCTTTGAGCTGCTGCATTTCGCTTGTGAGCGCATCGAACCGTTCGCGCCAAGCCTTGTCGCGACCCTCTTCGTTTTTCATGGCGTCGCGCTCGGCCTGCATGGCCTGCACGCGTTTTTCGAGCTGCCGAATCTTGCTTTCGGCGTGGCTCAACTGGCCCAAGAGGTTGTCCAGACCAATTCGTACGCTGGGTGTATCGGTCAGTACCGAGACTTCCTTGTCAACTTTGGGTCGGTAGGTGTGATCTTTGTCGTCGCCCGTATCAAGCGTGAGGTACAGGGTGCTGACAAACAAAGCGACGGCAAGACCCACGACGATCATCCACTTTTGCTGCGGCTTGATGGAGGCCGTAATGTTGTTCAGGTTCATGTCGCGCCTCCGCCTTATCGGTACTCACGTTCGATGAGGGGCTTGCGCACACGCTTGACATCCGTCTCTTCGTTGCCTTTTTTGGCGGCCAGATAGATTTCGGTTTTCTGGCCTGGACGCAGCACTTTGAGCGGCCAAGAGGCGACAGCAGCCGTTTGCCATGAACCGCAGTTGAGTTCCAGGAACTCAACCGGATGGTCCGAGACGTTTTCAATCACGCCGACGTAGAAGTTGAGGTTGTAGCCCTCAAGGGTTTGGCCGGGACGGAAGGTGAATTTCAGACCCGACTGCTTGCAGGTCGGGATTCGGTCGCGGAGCACCGTTTTGCGCATTGAGTAGTCGTCCGGAACCTGGCCCAAGGCGATCATGCGCATGGCCGACTTGATGGTTTCAACGTAGGGCAGGCCTTCTTCCCATTGACGCGCCGTTTCAAGATTGGCGGCTTGCGTATTGCCGCGCAGTTCGTCCATCACCTTGTCGGGGAAGTTGAATGTCACCTGACGAGGCGGAATGGCCTGCGGGATCATCGTCACGGAAAAGGCGATCTTTTCGTTGCCTCGTTCCGTGATGAAGGTCGTGACGGCTTGGCGAGCGTCGGTTGTGACGTACACAACGCCGTTGCGAACGCACAGCTCCCCGCATTCGCCTTTTTTGGTGCCCTCGGATAAGGACGATGAAATCACCTGCGGGTTTTTAAAGGGCGTGATGATGCGGTTGGGGTGCTCGCGTGAGATCGGAATGAAGACGTTCTCGCCCGGATTGACGCGAATCACGTTGGACTTGTTGATGCGAACCGGGTTACCCGAGCCCGATGACGGGTTCTGGCTTTGTTCGGCCACGTCGGCAAGCTGTGCAGCAGCACGAGCCCGTTCTTCAGTCGTTGCCGTGTTGCGCAGGCTCGAAGCGTCAACCTTCAGTTCGGAAACATCCTTTTGAACGGCGTTCCCGGCCTTGGTTTCGGTTTGAACTTTGGGTTGGTTTTGGACTTGGGTCTGAGCTTTTGTCGGCTGGCCGTCGTTGGGATGGTGAAAGCGAGCGGCATCTTCAGGTGCCGCATTGACGGTCAGACTGAGGGCGGCAATAACGGCGCCCCCCACCGTTTTGTTGATCAATCGCATGACTGCTTACTCCAATCTGGTAGCGGATTCGTCGGTTGTGCTGGTGTTGGCCGTGTCGTTGGCGTAGCGCGACTCTTTCTTTTCTCGTTCGCGTACACGGGCTAGTTCGCTGCGCTCTTTCTGGTCTTGTGCTTCCAGAACGTCGCGGGTGCCGGCAGTGCCCTGATAGGTGTCCAGGCTCAGAATCACCGGCGCGTAGTTGTCGATCTTTGAAAGGAACTCGTAAGTGCGTTCCTGTCGCTTTTCGTTGGATAAGCTTGAGCCTTCGCGCATAAAGGAGTAGCCGGTGACAAACACCTTTCCGGTGCTTTTTTCGTAGGTGACTCGGCGCGGCTCAAATCGAATAGCGATGCGCTGCTCTTTGAGCGTGCGGGCATTGGCGTCAAGGGAGTCCATGACGCGGTGGTAGATCTTCGGATCGAGAAGCGGGGCCAGACGATCGTAGATGAAGTCAACGTTTGCCGGAGTGACGTTGCCGAGCACCTGCGCCAGAGCAAAGCCCCAGCTTTTCAGGTAAGAACGTGAGGCAGCGTTGCGAGTGACCTGAGCGTCGACCGTCAGCGTCCAGGGTTTGATCGTCACGATTTGAGGGCGATTGGCTATCGTGAAGACGTAGAAGTAAACGATGATTAGCAGCCCGAAGATCACCGCACGGGAAAATCGCGCTTCGATCTGAAGTCCTTGAAAGCTTTGCAGGTATTTCTTGAGTTCCATGACGAGAAATCAGGGGAAGAGGATGCGGATGTACGGGTTGATGAAGGAGGGAGAGCGCGTGAAGCCGAAGCCGTACCAGTAGAGGAGGTGGTACAGGTAGCCGTTGGCGTGCTGGTCGCGGAACTTCTTGTAGAAGTGACTCACGACAAAGCCGATGACGGTTGCGATGAAGATGTGGCCCATCAAAATGCCGACGCCCAGACCGAGCAGAATCGGCATGATTTCGTCGACGGCCCACGGCAAAAAATGCGACGGTTCGTCGGCGTAAATGGGAATCTCGACTTCAATGGCCATAAACGCTTTGCTCCTTGACAAGTGACCGATGCGCAGGCGTTTCGGCCTTGAGGTTCAAGGCGTTCACGCACGCGATACCGCATGGTGCAAAGCGAGGTCAGGTCGACTCCCCGCGTTTTTCGGCGGGCAGACGAAAAGCGGGTGGATGAAGGGGAGTGGGTGAAAAAGGAAATGGCGGAAGAGGAAAAAGGAGACAGGAGGGTTTTTCACAAATCTGTGGAAAAATGTTGTGAAAAACGAAGAAAGTTTTTCGACTACAGAGGGTTAGGAGTGTGCCTAATAAATAGGCAATAAGATGAGGTGATGGAGAGGGCGAAAGACTGGCTCTTTTAGAGGTGTACTGTGTTTGCAATAAGGTTTGAGGAGACCCGTGCGTCCAATAAAAAAGGATCCGGAGCAGGAGTCCGAATCCATGAATTAGGCGAGAAAGATTTGCCTATCAAGTTCTTGACCGTCAGGGAGTTCAGAAAAATACACGGGGTTGGAATGAGGGCGTCAAGCGTGTATCGTTAACGGAAAACGGAGCAACTCGTTTGGTTGAAAGCTGGAACTTGTGGCTCGAGTAAAACGCATTTCTTCTGAACGAAAGTAACAAGATAAATCCCAAGATGCAGATTCATAAAATCTTATTGCCGATAATATTTGGCATTTTGTCGTCGCTGGCAAATGCATCTGAAGTGTCGTTCGGTTTTAAGCTTGGTCAAACCGGGCTAGATCAGGTGATTGAAGCATTAAAAGCTAAAAATGTGCAATATGAGATGACTGAGGATAATTGTGAAAATGGCTCAAAAAATGTTTAAGAAAAATAATAATAAATGATAGTGAATATTTGGGGTATAAAGCGCGAAAAATTTTGTATTTTAATTATACAAATAAATTAAGAATTTCACTGGCTCAGATTCGTGACGATCGCTTCCCTAGAGATTCGAATTCTAAGTTTATGCAAATCGGTGAAAAAATATCAGACTTACTCTATAAGGAAGGAATCAAATTTAAGAGTAAATTAAATTATTCGATAAATTTCCCTGAAGGCCAAAGAAAGGGGACGTTTGTCAGAAATTTTTGTGATTTTGATGAGAAGAAAAACAAAGATTTCCTATGTGTGACTGTTATGTCACTAGAACCACATAGTCTTCTAACAGTCATAGCATCTGTTGCTGATACAGATCGACTGCGATCAGATGTTTGGTTTTCTTCAGCAGATTACTGGAGAGGAATATGATGAAAACTAAAGCGCTGTTCACGGTCGCCTTGCTTTCTGTTGTGCTGATCGGATGCAGTAATGATTCGCCCTCGTACAAGATTTTGGGAATAGAGTTAGGCAAGGCCACTGGCGAAACTCTCATTTCCTATTTTGACAACAAAAAAATTGAGTACGAATTCGAAAGCATTGAGAATCCGTGGCAATCTGAAATCGGTAAGCCGAAAGCAGAGTCACGGTTTAGTACCTCTCACAAATTTTTTGACATTTACGGCGCAAGAGATGAAGGAGCAAGGATAGGGAAGCTAGATAAAAATGTCCGATTTTGGATTGAGGGATCTGATCCTAAGAGCCTTGTAACGGATATTGAAATTAAACTTCAAAACAACGATACGGTTATCGAGTCATATCTGGAAAGCCTTAAAGGGCAGTATGGTTGGCCGATTGAAACGCACAAATTTAGTGCGCCTGAAAAGGAAAGAGAAATTTGCGACTGGATATGGTATCTGGATTCGCTTAAGGTGACCTTGTCAAGGCCGGGGGATGCTGTTTTGAAATTTGAGTATGACCCAAAATATAGGAAAGGGGTTCGATATAACGAAGCGGATAAAATTTTTGAGAACTAGTTATTGAGGTTCAAATTTTGAACTGATCACGAATAATTGCTGGAATAGCCCTTCCGGCAAACATGCTCCTATCAGACCTACAGCATGTGTATTCAGATCTTGGCCGGAGCGGTAGCCATACGCAATGCCTGCGTTGTCGGCCAACTGGTCAAGCGTAATCGTCGCCTGTCCGGCATTTTGGAACGTGCCGTCGTAAGTGATCATGTTGATGCCAAACGCATACGCATTACTTTGGTTATGTGGTGCGTCAAGATCAATTGTGATGGTTCCGCTTGCCGTATTCGTGAACTTGCCGTGGTCAATGCGAATGCCGTCGTAGTCCGTAGGACTCGCAACACTTGTTTCGTTGCGGTGGGCATGGAAGATGTAGGAGCCGTTGTTGATAAATTCGGAACTCGCTTGGCTGACAAAAATTCCGTTGGGAGTAGCGGAGTCCTTTTCTGACCCCATCCGTCGATTTCAATTGTTCCGCTATTTGTGTACGTGGAATCTCCATATGCGGTAATGCCCCAGACCGAAGCGTTGGTCGTCGTTCCGGCACGCAGATCCATTTCGATCTTGCCTTCGTTCGGACCCGTGGTACCGTTGTCCAAAACAATGCCGTAGCCGTAATGTTCATGCCCGTCAACGGTGAAATTGAGCGTGCCGGTCGAGGCGCTGTTGAAAAAGACTCCCTCACCATTGACATACGCTGCATACGAGTATCCACTCTTCGAATCGACATCAATGTTGATGGTGCCTTCATTCGTAAATCCGGCTGCTCCGTCTTCGGTGTCCAAGTCGATGCCATAAGCCATCTGCCATTCTCACCCGGATCTACATCTTCCGGGTAGACATAGTCGCCATAGGCAGTGCCGTTGATAGTGGTCGTCCCGGTGTTTTTGAGAACACCGCCGTTTGTGGAAACAAGTCCCTTGACAAAGTCCAAATGGCTTTCAAGGTTCACCGTCACCGTACCCGCGTTTTCAAAGGTGGAAAGACCGGAAGCAATGATGCCGTCAAGTTTGGATGAGGGTACGAAAAATGGACCTGATAGATCGGCCCTGTTAGGGCACAATTTTGTCTATCAGGAGACTAAACCCCATGGCTTTTACTCGTCGTATTTTCACCAAAGAATTTCGTCTTAACGCAGCAAAACTTGTCGTCGACGAGCATCGTCCGGCTGTTGATGTGGCTCGTGAACTCGACATCAATCCCAAATCCTTGTATAGCTGGGTGCGCCAGTATCGCAGCGGATTGCTTCAAGCATCACTTGACGGCGAAGATTCCGTTAGTGCCGAGCAGGCAGAGATTGCGCGTTTGCGCTCCGAATTGCAGAAGTCCCGCGCCGAGGTATTGCTGCTAAAAAAATTCGCGGCGTACCTCTCGAAAAACGGCCTTCAGTGAGGTACGCCTTTATTCAAGCTTCCCTTGAGGATTCGGAACTCAAAGATATCCCGATAGCCAAGCGTTGCGAGGTACTTGAGGTCAGTGTCAGCGGCTATCACGCATGGGTTAAGCGCCAGCGCATGCCTGTGAAGTGCAAGAAGGTCATTTCCGATGAAACTGTGCTCAGACAAGCCAAAATCATCCGCAACGAGATGAAATACACCCCCGGGTACCGTCAAATGCACGCGCTCATGCGTCAAAGAGGCGTTTGCATCGGAGTCAAGCGGCTCAGAGGCGTTTTGCGTGTCAACGGCATCATCGGGTACCGTCATTTCAAACGTACTGTCAAAACGACCGACAGCAATCACAACATGTTTGTCTATCCCAACCTCTTAGGGCGCGATTTTGCTCCCGGAACACTCAACAGAGCATGGGTGAGCGACATCACGTACTTGCCCACGACCCAAGGATGGGGATTCTTGGCTACCATTTTGGATCTTGGGAGCCGCCGCATTCTGGGCTGGGCCATGGATACTTCGATGACGACCGATCTGGTCCTTAGGGCTCTCAATATGGCTGTACGTACGCGCGGTAGCAACGCTGTTGCGGGAACGATCATGCACTCGGATCGAGGCACGCAGTATTGTTCTGCTGCTTTCCAGAACCGACTTATGCAACTGGACATGAGGTGCTCTATGAGCGATGTGGGGCAATGCTGGGATAATGCGCCCGGTGAGTCAATCTGGAGCTCCCTCAAGCGTGAAACACTCATCGGTCGCAAACGCTTCGACAGCTATGAGCAGGCTGTTGTTACGGTTACTCGTTGGATAGAAACCTACAATACGATTCGTCCTCATTCGACCATCGGTATGCTGGCGCCTGTCAACTATGAAAAGCAGTTACTCGGGGTTTCCTGAGGGACTGCCTATAATGCTTGAACCTTCAGGTCCAAATTTCGCGCCCCACCCCAGGTGAGATGTATTCAGAGGACGCGTGACTGATTTCATTGTTGGAGATGATGTCCAGCGTCAGCGTGTTGCCTTTGGTGTTAACGAATTTGGTTCCGCTGCCGCCTCGGGTACCAAGTCCTTGAATTCTTCCGCCGATGACATCCAAGTCAATGGTGCCGTTGTTCGTAAATTCGCCCAGCGACATGAAAATGCCGGCAGCATAGTCTTGTTCGAAATCGTCTGAGGTAACTGTGCCCTTGATCAGGTTGTTGTTGACAAAGACGGGATTTAGAGCCGTGCCTGCCTGCTCAAGGTCCCCCTTATGCAAATAGATGCCTCGGGATGCTCCGCCGTCAATATCCAGCGTAATTGTTCCGTCATTGGTGAAGTCGCCGTCGTTGAAATAAACACCGTAGGCGTAGCCACTCTGCGACTCGGCAATCAGATTAAGTGTGCCGTTGTTGTCAACATAGGATCGACTCTGCGTAACTTGGGCATTGGGTTTGCCGACTTCAAAGCATAAGCAAAAGAGCCTTCGGCATCTGTCGTAGCTTCAAAGGTAACGTCCTTGTCGTTGATAAAGGTAGAACCCTCAACAGAACCTGCTTTGGAGCGAGACGTGGAGTGAGCTGACAGATCAATAGTGCCCGTGTTGTTGAATTGCACTGCGCCATGCAAATTAAAGCCGACCGCCCATCCTTTATTCGCACTTACATTGATGACTTCAGCAATTATTGTGGCACTACCTTCGATTAAACCTGAGTTGTTAAAAACGGGGACAAATCCAAGTTCCGTCGAACATTCATTGGCCTCTCCATAGGATAAGGCCATCGTGCTGAAAACATCGAAGTCTTGGTCAACCTGACCGTAATTGCCCGTCGCGTCAATTTGCATGGTTCCGGCATTGTCGACATTGACGGAAGAGACGGAGATGCCATGCAAGCGTTCTCCGGTAGTCTGACCTTCAACTGTATTAGCAACAGTCATGTCAGTGTCAATCAAACCACCGACTATTGGTCAGACCGGTGGTGCTGACAATCGAACCGGCGAGTATAAGAAAGGCGAAGCCTTTGAAACGAACGGTGATTGGATCCTCGGCCACAATGACGCACACGGTACGCACGTGACGAGTGTTGTAGCCGGTAATCGCAATGGGGACGGATCACATGGTGTTGCGTTTGATGCAGAGATTGCTGTTGGCAATACTGGCGGTACCGACAACATGAACTACGGTCCGTATCAGGACTACAACTATTTTTATGCCGTATGGGATGCGGTTGGAAACACCGGTGCCAAAGTGATCAATAACTCTTGGGGCACCAACATCCGCATTGGCAACAGCACGAGCAAACACTTCAACGTCGGAGATATGGTTGTAGATAAGGCCGACGGCTCGAACGAACCTGCCTACGGTACGGTAGCTCAGCCCGGCGGTTCTGAAGAAGAATATTTCCTCTTCATGGAAGATGCCGAGAAAAACGGCGGGAAGAACTTCATGGACGCGGCCTATGAGGTCGCAGCTAAGCACGGTTTGGTTCAGATCTTTACGAACGGTAATCGTCAGTTCCAAAATCCGTACTATCGCGCAGCATATGCTTACTACAATCCTGAAGCTGAAAAGTATTGGATTGCCGCAGGCGGCGTTGACGTAGATGCCGATGGCAACGAAATGATCATGGGTTGGGGCAAGGACTATTCCGGTACCGGTGCGGCTCTCGAAGGCGGAAATACGTACAATCGCGCAGGTATTGCCAAGTGGTGGGGCATCGCAGCTCCGACGAATGTGTTGGGTGCCAATGTCAACTCTTCTACCGGTGAAGCGAGCATGGGCCAAGCGGGTGGCACTTCCAACGCCGCTCCTCATATCGCTGGCGCAATGGCTGTCCTGTTGCAGCGCTACGGCACATACATGGATGTCACGCAGGTTCGTGACGTGATGTTCACGACGGCACGCCAGACACAGCTCAACAAGCCGGACGAACTTCTGCCCGGCATTTCCGACAGCGAATTCGGTGCTCCGGAAGACGACTACGGTTGGGGTATTGTTGACCTCGGCAAGGCGATTTACGGTCCCGGCCAGTTCTTCGGCACGTTTGACGTGACCATGAACGGAGTGGATGACCAGTGGGATAACGCCATTACCGAAAAGGCCATCGTGCTTCGCGGTGTCGAAGATGCCAATGAAAAGGCAACGCTTGAACCCCGTATTGCCGAACTGAAGGCTAAGGCGACCTTGAATGATAAAGAGCGTTGGGAACTCCAATATAAGGAAAAGCGTCTTGCTGCTATCGAAGAACGTGAAGCTCAGGGCTATGTTGGCAAGCTGATTAAGCGCGGCGACGGCAAGCTCACGATGACGGCAGTCAACGATTATTCTGGTGGTACGGAAATCCACGGCGGTACGGTTGCCGGCATGACCGAATCTTTCGGTTCCGGCGACGTGACGGTTAAGCAGGGTGCAACCGTTGAGCTTCACAAGAGCTTTGACGTGACCCACGCTGGTGAGACCGATTGGGTTACCACGACGGTGACGGGTACGACCGAAACGACGGACGATGCCAACATTGTTCTCGAAAGCGGTTCGACTCTGGCTTTGGCCGACAGCGGCATCAACATTCAATCCCTCAAGGCCGACGGCACGGCAACTGTGACGGCAGCCGGATTCAGCAAGGATCAGCTCACGTCTCTGTGGACGGGAGAGACCGAATCCATTGATGTTTCCGCAACGGTTGGCAAGCTTGAACTAGGCGAAGGTGCAAAACTTGTCGGCAACAGCGACTACGCTCTCTTTGACGGCGGTGAAGTGGCGATTGACGGCAACACGATCAGCACGTCTCTGAAGAAGAGCGACAAGACGGTTGCTTCGTTTGGCAACAGCAGCAACGCTTCGGCAATCGGTTCCGCGATTGAAGCCGCTGCAGGCAGTGCTGTTATGGGCGACATGTTGACCGCTTCTGCGGATCAGCTCCGCGGCACGCTGGCTTCTTTGTCCAACGACTTCCATCTGGCTGCTCAGAACGCCACGATCGTCAATACGGCTCTTATGGGTCGTATGATCAAGGATCAGGCTAACGCCTACGGCGAAGCTCAGCGCGCTGAACTCGAAAACGGTGCCACGCTGTGGGCTGCCGGTATGGGTTCCTGGGGCGATGTTGACGCCGGCGGCGCTTCCGTCAACATGGACGTTGACTACTACGCAGGCTTCATCGGTGCCGAACTGCCCTATGGCAACGGCAACAAGGTCGGCGTGTTCTTCGGCTATGGCCAGACGGACTTTGACGCCGGTAATGACGGCGACATGGACAGCGACGACATCCATATCGGTATGTACGGCGAAAACGACTGGGAGAAGTTCGGTCTGACCTACGGTTTTGCGTACACCACGCAGGATCGCGAAGGCAAGCAGAGCCTGAACTTCCTGGATCAGGTCACGCACAACGCGATTGACTACAACGCCACGGTCTTCCAGATCTTCGGCGAAGCCAGCTACAAGGGCTTCAATACCGAGTCCTATCAGGTTGAACCGTACATCGGTTTGTCGTGGTTGAACGTGTCGGCTGACGACTTCACGCAGCGTGCAGGCAACCACAGTGTCAAGACTGAGATTGACGACCAGAACCTTGGCCTCGCCAACATCGGTGTGCGCGGTGCTCTGCCGTTCACGGCCGGCAGCGTGGCGATGAAGGTTCGTGCCGACGTCGGTTACATGCAGTTCTTCGGTGACAAGGAAGCTACGGCTAAGGTCACGGTTGGCGATGCGGGTACGGCCAGCATCACCGGCGAAGAACTTTCCGGCATGGGCATGGTCGGTATCGGCCTTGACGCCGCTATCGGCAAGAACGCCACGTTCGGTGTGAACTACACCGGTGCCTTCGGCAGCGACATTACCTCTCACGGTATTGGCGCCAAGCTCGGCATCAAGTTCTAATCCAAGCAGCTAGAAGTCCAATCAGGAGCGGGGGAGACTCCGCTCCATTCCTCCCCTTTTGTACCTCCGGTCTCATTATCTGCCTTGAGCCGGAGGCTTTTTTTAGTGACATACAAAAAGAGAGGGAGAGGTCATCATGAAAAAGGAGAACATTTCAATGACACAGCAAATCATCCAGCAGCTGGCTGTGCACCTCAAAAGCGGTCGCACCGTTGTTGTTCCGTTCAATGCAGAAAAAGCAGAGGTGTTGAATCCTCAGATCGAGGCCTTTTTTAAGGCTCTGGGCGATGCAACGAAAAAGGACGGCAACTTTCTCTTTCAAGGAGCTCGCGTTGTGCTGTTTCGCTTGAGTGAAGTGGCCGGTGCCGAAGTTGTCAGCCTTGTTCGCAAGGAAAAAGAAGAAGAAACAGCTCAGGAAGCAAAGTAATCACTGAGAATCGAATTTTTTAACCGAGCGATCAAACAAAAGCAGCTGAAGTCTGATTGGGAGCTATGGATCTCCACTCCATGACTCCTTTTTTCTGCCTCCGGTCTCTCCCCTGAGCCGGGGGCGGTATCTGTCAAGGTACTTCAAAAAATTCAATGAGGAGTTTTTCTGCTTGTTGTTGATTTAGGCAGCAACTTTCAATGAAGTAATCTGTCTATCCGGATTCAACCACTGGCTTCCGGCGGCCTCGCACCTCATCACTCGACCGCCAATCCATCGTTCCGGATGCTGTTGTCTGGCCTTCTCGAGCATCACGCGTCGTGCCTCGCCAATCGCTGCATCCGCGCCACTAAAACGCGCCCACGGGGTTACGTTGTTAATGCCGCTGTGCACCCATTGCTCGTTGTACTTCTGCGCAAATGCAGCCAATCCCTTTTTGCATTCCTCAAGGCTGTGATAGTTGCGTTTACCCATGTGGCCAGTGTACTTCATGGTTTTGAACAGCGACTCGCTGTAGGGGTTATCGTTGCTGACCCGAGGCCGACTGTGAGAGAACTCCACGCCGCGCACCGCCAGCAACCCTAAGGTTTCAGCGGCCTTCATAGCCGCGCCGTTGTCTGAGTGCAAAACCAAACAACGAGGTCGTATGTAGTGCTTATCCATTGCCTCGCTTAGAAAGCGCCCTGCGTTTTGGGCCGTCTCGGCCTCGAAGACGTCGTAGTGCACCATGTAGCGGCTATAGATGTCGATCACCGCGAAAGCGTAGTAGAAGCGCGTTGAGTGCTCTGCGTCTCGCAAATACGTGATATCCCACGTCCAGACTTGATTGGGCCCTGTCGCTTCGTAGCTTGTCGGCTTGTGCCGCTTGATAGCGGAGCGAACTCCGTCACGGCGCGCATTGGCCTTGAAACGGCGCAGAACACGGTACACCGTTGACTCGGAGGCCAGATACTCGCCCTTGTCCAGCAAGGCATAGAAGGCCTGTCGGACACTCAAATCGCAGACATCGGGCTGGCAATAACGCTCGTACACGACCTGGCGTTCCTCTGATGACAGCGCCCGCGGGTTGGCTGCAAATTCGCGCTTCGGACGCTGGTCCTCGTTTTCCGGGCAATCACGCCACTTGAGGTAACTGCTGAAGGCAATGCCCAAGCATTTGCATGCCTCGACAGCACGTGCACCGGCCGCAACAGCTTCCGTGACCAGCTCCACAGCTTTACGGCGATTCCGGGCGCTGATCATTTTTCCTTGTCCCCCCAAATCGCCTGCGCTTTTTTTGTCAACACCAACAAAGCCGCGGCTTCTGCCAGTGCCTTTTCTTTGCGCTGCAGCTCTCGGTTTTGTTGTTTGTGCTCTTCGTTGAGCTCAGAGACCTTGTTGATCAGCTCTTGCTCGCGAGCCCGTGCGCTTGCAGAAAGCACGACATCGCCATCGTGCTGCGCAAGCCAGGCGCTAAAGCGCTTGATCTCTT
>ERZ779895.1842-NODE-1842-length-21052-cov-5.569177_pt1 | contig 21052 bp, 19 predicted proteins | sample MGYA00511093_ERZ779895 | MGnify/ENA primary metagenome ERZ779895 (study PRJEB29588, sample SAMEA2142970) | human gut metagenome | biome: human gut; feature: human-associated habitat; material: faeces | place: Denmark | collected 2008/2010 ... | reverse complement strand
GCAATCCTGCAAACTTCCTGCTGATGCACGCTATGGGCCCGAACGTTGCAGGCGTTATCGGTACCGCAGTTGCTGCTGGTACTATGCTGGCTATGATTGGTCCTGTTGCTAAATAATTTAGTCAAATTAAGAGCTCACTTTTTAGTGGGCTCTTTTTTGTTGCCTGGAAGCTTTATCGATAGCAGGATTTTATCCTTTGCCGTAGAATAATAGTATAAGGTCTCGGAGGATAATCATTATTGATAAAAAGAAAATGATGCTCCTTAGGGTCACAAGGTTAAAATGCCGCTGGTCACGGCATTTGCAAGGCTATTTAGCAGTAAGGGAGGAAAAATATGAAAAAATTTATTTGCGGCGTATGCGGTTATGTGCATGAAGGAGAAGCTCCGCCGGAGTTCTGTCCTGTTTGCAAACAGCCGGGTTCTGTTTTTAAATTAGAAGAAACGCAGCCTGCGGTCAGTGAGCCTGTAAGGGCAACGACTGCAGCCGTTGCGAAGGATTTGGCTTACGACAGCCGCTTTACCCGTTTGGACGATAGCTGCCGCTATATGAAGGAAATTCACGAAATGGCGGTGAGCGGTAAATCCTTGGGCGGCGCTATGGGTACGAAAATGCCGATGCCAAATTGGGACGATATTTTGCTTTTAGGCGCGCAGCTTAACCCGCCGCCCTTGGATGACGATGCCGCGGTAGTGACCGCTACAGTAATTGGCAAGAATGCCAAACGGCCGATGATTCTGCAAAACCCTGTGTATATTTCGCATATGTCTTTCGGCGCCTTATCCAAGGAAACCAAAATTGCTTTGGCTAAAGGCGCAGCTATGGCAAAAACCGCTATGTGCAGCGGTGAAGGTGGTATTTTAAAGGAGGAGCAGGAGGCTGCCTATAAATATATTTTTGAGTACATTCCCAATAAATACAGCGTGACAGATGAAAATTTGCGCGCTGCCGACGCTATTGAAATTAAGATAGGGCAAGGCACAAAGCCGGGTATGGGCGGTCATTTGCCGGGAGAAAAGGTAACGGCAGAAATCGCGGCCATTCGCGGCAAAAAGCAGGGAGAGGATATTCAAAGTCCTAGCAAATTCCCGGAGCTGAACAGCAAAGAGGATTTGAAGGAAATGGTCAGCATGTTACGCCGCCGTTCCGATGGACGGCCCATTGGTATTAAGATAGCGGCCGGCCGCATTGAGCGCGATTTGGAGTTCTGCGTTTACGCCGAGCCTGATTTTATTACTATCGATGGCCGCGGCGGCGCTACCGGCTCCAGTCCGCTGCTGCTGCGCGAGGCTACTACCGTGCCTACGGTTTACGCTCTTTACCGTGCGCGTAAATATTTGGATGCAGTACGCTCGGACATTTCGCTGGTGATTACCGGCGGTTTGCGCGTATCCGCAGATTTTGCCAAGGCTTTGGCTATGGGCGCCGACGCTGTGGCTATCGCTTCTTCTGCCTTGATAGCGGCTGCCTGCCAGCAGTATCGCATTTGCGGCAGCGGCAATTGTCCAATGGGTATTGCCACTCAGGATGAGGAGCTGCGCCAGCGCTTGAAGATCGACGCTGCGGCTCAAAGAGTAGCTAATTTTTTGAATGTGTCGCTGGAAGAATTAAAAACCTTTGCCCGCATTACAGGGCATGCTTCGGTGCATGACATGGGCACTGACGACCTCGTTACCATCAACCGTGAAATTTCAGAGTTTACCAATATCAGGCATGCTTAAATAATGGCTTCTAAAAATAATGACGCTTGCGCTTCGGTGCAGGCGTCGTTTTTTACGCAATTTATTGTGTATCAATATTTACGAGAAGTGTTTGGCTTATAATTAGTATATTAGTTAGCCAGATTTGCCTATAAATATAGGCAAGTGAATGTAATAATTATTTTGTGCAACTGCATAGTGTAAATGCGGACGTGATGTGATACAATCAAAGTATCACATCACGTCTTTTATCACAATGGAATTGACAAAGATTGCGGGATTTTGGAATTATAAAATTTTGCAAGGGTTATGGAGAAGGAGCGAAAAATGCACAAAATACTTTTCATCTGCCACGGCAATATTTGCCGCTCGCCTATGGCGGAATTTTTGTTGAAGGATATAGTGCGCCGCAAGGGAGTCGCCGCTGATTTTGAAATTGCCAGCGCCGCTACCAGCCGCGAGGAGCTGGGCAACTCCGTGCATTACGGTACTAAACGCAAGCTGGCGCAGCTGGGCATCAGTGTGGCGGGCAAAACTGCGCGTCAGGTGACGGTGCGGGACTATCGCTATTACGATTTGCTGCTGGCGATGGACAGCAATAATCTGCGGAATTTGCAGCGCCTGTTGGGCAATGATGCCGAAGGAAAGATTCATTTGCTGCTGGACTATACGCCGCGGGCTGGGCAAAGCATTGCCGATCCCTGGTACACCGGCGATTTTGATATCACTTATGATGATATTATGGAAGGGCTTGAAGGCTTGCTGCAGCATTTGGGGTACTGAAACTGGGCTGAGCATAGAAAATTTTTTACAGCAGTGGTATGCTATGCTCAAAAAGCATTTTGCTGGCTCCGGGAATTGACGGCAGAAAGGGCATGACGGCTGCGTTTGACGGCTTGCCGCTGGACAGCGAGCCTGTGAATTTACACTTAACAAATGTGACCTCGTATCTTAACGGGTCTGTGTGGCTGCGTTATTCGATAAATAAATAAGCGCAAATTAAGCGATCTGCGATGCTGCGGGTCGCTTTTCTATAATTATCACCTTACAGTATTAAGTGAATGCTTAGCGATTGCAGAGCCGAAGGCGAAAGCAGAGCTTATGCCCTTGTGGTATAAAGCTTGTACAAAGCTATTTGCAAGCTGAAAGCGAAGCGAGAGCCGATGTACAACTTATACCTTTATGGTATAATATAAGTAATTGTTAATACACGAGGGGATATTGCTTATGCGTAAAATCATTTTGCTATTATGCTGCCTGCTGCTTATGTCAGGCTGCGCGGCTAAACAAGCTCCGGTGAAGCTGGGCGTGGAGCGTTTGGCGGAGCCGCAGGTACAGGAGCTGCTGGCAGGCAAGCGTTTGGGCTTATTTACGAATCAAACGGGAGTGGACAGCCAGCTGCGCTCCAGCGTGGAGCTGCTGCGGCAGCAGTACGATTTGCAGGCTGTTTTTGTGCCGGAGCACGGCTTGTACGGCGCAGTGGCGGCGGGCGAGGAATTTGCCGGACACGAGTACGACGGTATTCCCGTGTTCAGCCTTTATCAAAGCAGCCACCGTCCTACCAAGGAGATGCTGGACGCTATCGATACCATGGTGGTGGATATTCAGGACGTGGGCGTGCGTCACTACACCTACTTTTCTTCGATGGCTTATATTATGGAGGAATGCGCTAAATATCACAAGCAGGTTGTAGTACTGGACCGTCCTAATCCTTTGGGCGGCGCAGTGCAGGGGCCGGTGCTGAAAGAGAGCTTCAGCAGCTTTATTGGCTTGTACTCTATTCCGCTGCGTCACGGCTTGACCATCGGCGAATTTGCCCGTTATATCAACACGGAAGAAAAAATTAACTGCGCTTTAGAGGTGGTGCCTATGAAGCATTACCGCCGCAGTATGCTGTGGCAGGATACCAGGCTGCCATGGGTGCTGACCTCGCCCTTGATTCCTACGGCGGAGACGGCGTTTTTATACTGCGCTACCGGCGTCAGCGGCGACAGCAATCTATCCGTAGGGGTGGGCACAGCGCAGCCCTTTGCCGTTATGGGCGCGCCCTTTGCCGACGCGCAGGAGGTGAAGCGGGCGCTGGAGGCGCTGCAGCTGCCCCATGTGGCTTTTCGCGCTGCGGCCTTTACGCCGCGCTATGGCGCATATAAAGGCGAACTGGTGCAGGGCGTGGAGATTTATTTATTGGATAAGCGGCAGGTAAATCTGCCGGAGCTTGATTATTTACTCTTGACCACCTTCCGTCGCTTGTATCCCGATAAGGTACAGTTCCCGGAGCGGGGCTACGGCGCGTTGGGCTATAAGCTGGATATTGCTTTGGGCGAAAGCAGCCTGCGGGAGGGGGAGGAGGCGGAGCAGGTTTTTGCCCGCTGGCGGCAGGAATGCGCCGCTTTCAGTAAAAAAGCAGAGCCTTATTTGTTATATCATTGACGCAAAGAATGCAGGAGGAATACTGAAAAATAAAAATTGCATGAAAAACGGCATAGCAGCCAGCTATGCCGTGATGAATTTTTATTTTTATAGAGCCATTCCGCAGGGAGCGGCTCTTTTTTTGCATTATTTAGACTGAGGCGGCGTGGCCGTTACCCATTGACGCAGCTGTTCGGAGCGGTTGAAAAGATGCGCGTCGAACCACATATAGAAGAAGCGTTCTGCCGGAACGATATTATAGCCGTCCTGAAAGTGGTCGCTGGTGTCGAAAGGGTCGGCCATGAGCAGCACATCGTCGCCGGTGTGCTGCGTCCCCATGGTGTCGTAGCCGATGATGACGCGCCAGTGCCCGCCCCAGTCGATGTTTTCCACCATGATGGGCGTATTATTTTGCAGATTGCTTTTGACGAAGGTTAAAAAATCCTCGTAATTATCAGGCGTTTTATCCTTGGCGGAGGATTTGACCTGCCAGCCGATTTGCTTGAAGTAGGAAGCCATGCCCTTGGCGGTAGTGCCGCTGGTGCTGCTGGTGGACATCATTTTGCAGACCTCCATTTCGCTGTGCAGCGGTTGGCCCAGATAATATTTGACCACGGTATTGGCGGCAACGGGTCCGCAGCTGTAGGCTGTGCTTTGCTGCAGCGTGGGATAATGGGGCAGGATTAGCAGATGTTCGTTGGCCTGCAGGTTATAAATATCGGGGTGGGCGAAATAGGGAGAATCTTTGATATCGTGCTTACCTGCAAACTGGGCGGCTCCACCGGATGCGCCGGAGTCTGCGGCGTCGGCGCTGGCGATAGCGGGACTGCCGTATTGCTTGAGCAAATAATTTGTTCCGGCTAAAATGACAAAGCAGCACAAGGCTCCGATTGTTATTTTGCGTATCTCCATAATATTCTCCTCATATCGTTGCGGCGTTTTGACGCCGTTTTATATTTTTGCGGACGGCTGCCAGCAGCGCGTCGCGGTCATTGGGCAGGTTGCCGGACTGCACCCGTTCCAGTAAATAGCTGAAGGCGTTTTTCAGCTGCTCTTGCGGCAGCAGCGCCAGCAGGTCGCGGCCGCCGACGGCCAAATCGCCGGGAGCGACGGGCATGCGTGTGCGTGCCAGCTCGATAATCTGCTCGCCCAGGGCGCGGCCTTCGGCCATCAGCTGCGGGTTTTCGCGGGCGTGGGTAGCGCCCATGTCGGCTAAAAAGACTTCGGTGAGCAGCGTGTAGGCCTCCGTAAGCTGGGCGGAGCTTTTAAATGCGCCGCCGGTAGCTTCGCTGCGCACCCAGCGCAGCAGCGTTTTCTCGCCGGTCAGCAGCATGGGGGCGAAGCGCATATGCTGTGCCACCAGCCAGACTACTAAACGCACAAAGGCGGCAGGATAACGCAGCCGCGTTAAAATTTCCTGCGCCATAACTGCGCTTTGCGCCTCGTGGCCTGGGTCGCTGGGCTGGCCTTCCTTATTAGTCGTGCGTATCTGCGGCAGGCCCTTGCCTAAATCGTGCAGCAGCAGCGCCCAGCGGATAGGCAGCTGGCGCGGGCTGTTATCGATGGCTAAAAGAGTATGCTCCCAGGTATCGTATAGATGAAAGCGGGGGTTTTGGCGCAGGCCCAAAAGATGCAGGGCCTCCGGCAGTACGGGAACGTCAATGTCCGCTTTGTTTTGACGGGCGCGGCAGCTGGCGCCTAAAAGTCCCGTAGCCAGCATGAGCATCAGGCCGCGGCCTGCGTATTGGCTTAGGAGCAGCTTTTCTATTTCGCGGCGCACCCGCTCTAAGGAAAGGCCTTGGCAGCGCTCCACAGGGAAGCGGTAGCTGCGGGGCAGGTAATAGGGCGTTCCCTTCATGCCGCAGGGGCCGCAGTTGCCGCTGCTTTGCACATAGGTAAAGCCTAATTGGGCGGTGAAGCGGCAGGCCCGCAGCATACGCAGAGCGTCCTCTTGATAGCGTAGCTCCGGCTCGCCTACGGTGCGCAGCAGCCCGGCGGCCAAATCCTGCTGTCCGCCGAAGTAGTCGTACAGTGTACCACCGATGTCTAAAGCCATGGCGTTCACGGTAAAATCCCGGCGGCTCAAATCCTCCCGCAAGGTATCGCAGTACCAGGTGGCGGCGGGGCGGTGAACGTCGGCGTCGTTGTAGCGCTCGCCGCGGAAGGTAGTGACCTCCGTCGGCACGCTGTCCAGCAGAATAATAACGCAGCCGAAGTTATGGCCCAGCTTATCCACCGTGGGCCAGCCTTTTTGGCGGCAAAGCTGCAGCACCTGCTCCGGGCGGGCGCTGGTGGTAATATCAAAATCATCCGGCGTCAGTCCCAGCAGCAGGTCGCGCACGGCTCCGCCTACTAAATAGGCTTCAAAGCCCGCTGCGTTTAAGGCTGTCAGGATAGCACGCGTATATGCAGGCAAGCGCCGGGCTAAATCAGTAGCTAACATATATTTATCCTTCAAAATCGATACCGTCGTTTTTCAGGCGGTATTCCACATTGATGCCGAAGTATTCCCACAGCAGCTCCTTTAAATCGGCGCCGGTGCGGATTTTATAACGGTATTTTACGCGGCCGCCTAAATAGAATTTCAGGTAATTGCCGCGGATGGTTATATTGCAGTCCTCGCGGAAGATGGAAAGCTTTTTGCCCGTGATAAAGGGGGAATCGGGGTGCGCATCGCACCAAAAGGAGGCCATGATGAAATCCTTGTCAATTTGCGGTTCTTCGGTAAAGCCGAAAAGGCGTTTCCAGGGCTTGCCCCGTTCCTTCTGCCACAGCAGCCAGCCCCAAAATTCGTCGCGTGTAAATTTATACTGGCTGACGCCGTCGCTTTGAATAAGGCCTTCGGTAAGCTCCAGCGGCACACGGGGGCTTTCGCTGTTCACGCCTACGTCGGTCAGGTAGCGCTTGCCGTCAAGGCTGACGCACATAACGCGGTGTCGGCGTATTTGGTATACCTCCAGCTTATCGATATAGCGGGCGGCGAAGCTTACCGGCTGAAAGCCCAGCGATTCCAGCAGCCAGTTATACAGGCCGTTGAGCTCGAAGCAAATGCCGCCGCGGTTGTGCAGCACCAGCTTTTCAAAAAGGTCGCGGCGCTTGAGGGAGGTAATCCTGCCGTTCAGACAGTCGAAATTTTCGTAGGGAATAAATTTCAAATGGGCGTCCTGCAGCTGGCGCAGGGTATTTAGGTCAGCGGTGGGGGTGAGGCCGCCCAGCTGTAATTTGCGCAGATATTGCTTTATTTGCTGTTCGTTCATGGTTTTGCCGTTCAGTGGCTTCAACTTGCTTTCATCTCCATTCTCTATGAATATATATTTTATCATGAGCGGCATAATAAATAAACAGCTGCGGCGGAAATATCTGGGGCGCGGGTTGGCGGCTGTAAAATAAATTTATAGAGGCATTGCCATAAATAATTTGAAAAAAATCTGCAATAGGTGTATATTTATCGTAGATATAAAAGTCGTAGAATTTTGTTAATAAGATGCTTCTGCCAACCACACCAGCAGCTTACTAGCAATTTTGAGTGGAGGTGTATTATGGCTTTAGTATCTTTAATTTTATTATTGGTGGCGATTTTCTTAGGCTTCTTCCGCAAGATGAATACGGGCCTGTTGTGCATCGCCTTTGCTTTGGTGCTGGGGCGCTTGGCCGGAGTGTCCGACGCGGAAATTATCCGCGGCTTTAATTCTTCGCTCTTTATTATGCTGCTGGGCGTTACTTATTTGTTCAGTCTGGCGCAGATTAACGGCTGTCTTGATTTGCTGGCTAAAAAAGTAGTGGCTCTGGCCGGGCAGCGTACCTATTTAGTTCCGATTCTGATTTATGTTTTTTCCACCGTGCTGTCCGCACTGGGGCCTGGCACAGTGCCTACCATGGCTATCATGATGGTTTTTTCCATGGCTTTGGCGGCGGAGATGGGCATTCATCCCGCCATGCTGTCGGCTCTGACGGTGCTGGGAGCCAGTGGAGGCGGCGTATCGCCCTTGGCGGCTACGGGCATTATCGGTATCAATCTGTGCGCCGAATTTGGCCTGACCGGCATTGAAGAAAAATTTTTAATGAATGGCGTGCTGTCGTCCACGGTGTACGCTGTGGTGGTGTATTTCCTGCTGGGTGGCTATAAGCTGCATCTGGACGAAACGGTGGTGCCGGAAAAAACGCCGCCCTTTAACCGTAAGCAGGAAATTACGCTGCTGGGCATCGTCGTTATGGTCTTTTTGGTTATGATTCTGCATATTAACGTGGGCCTCGTGGGCTTTGGCGTAGCGGCGGTGCTGTCCTTCCTCAAGGTGTCGGACGAGGCCGAAGCGCTGAAGCGTATTCCCTGGGGTACGCTGCTGCTGATTACCGGCGTGGGTGTGCTGATGCACCTGATTATCGACCAGGGCGGCATTAAAATGCTGAGCGCAGCGCTGGTATCGGTAATGAACGAAAGGACTGCCGCTTCCATCATGGGCATTTGCTCCGGTATTATGAGCTGGTTCAGTTCTACCTCCGGCGTGGTTATGCCTACGCTGATTCCCACGATTCCGCATATTGTGGCGCAGCTGGGCGGCGGCGTGGACCCGCTGGAGCTGGCAACGGCGATTACCATGATCAGCAATACGGCGGGCATCAGCCCTCTGTCCACCGGCGGGGCGCTGGCCCTGGCGGCCTATTCCTCCGCGGCGGGGGCATCCTACGAGGAGCAGCATCATTTGTTTGTGAAAATGTTTATGATATCGGCTCTGGGCGTTACGGTGCTGAGCATCTGCGCTTATTTCGGCTTGTATCATTGGCTGTTGTAATTGCAAAGCAATCTGGGTATGAGTATGAAAAAGAGCACGCCGTCTGACGTGCTCTTGCAGTTTAAGGTGCGTGGGCGTAAGCCTGCGCTTTTTTACTGCCAGATTCCTGTTATAATGCTTGTACACAGCGATTTGCAAGCAAAAGGTGAAGCGAGAGCTGATGTACAACATGTCTCCTTGTGGTATAATAAAGATAATTGTAGTATATTTAAGGAGGCTAATATTATGAAGCAGCTTTTAGCGTTCTGCCTGTCGCTGCTGCTGACGGTCAGCGTTATTGCGGGCTGCGGCAGTACTCCCAAGTCCGACGCCGCCCCCGCCGTTAAGATAAGCGCGGAAGCGGCGCAGTCCGAACAAACGGCGGCCAACAGCAAGGCCAACGTCAAGAAAATAAAGATCAGCGAGGATGGTGCTTATACAGACAAGGAGCATGTAGCGGCCTATATCAACGAATTTGCCAAGCTGCCCCATAATTATATTACGAAAAACGAGGCGAAAAAGCTGGGCTGGCAGACTAAGGGAACGCTGGATAAGGTTGCTCCAGGAAAGTCCATCGGCGGCGACCGCTTCGGCAATTACGAGGGCAAGCTGCCTGCTAAAAACGGGCGCAGATGGAAGGAATGCGACATCGATTATGTGAAGGGCGGCCGCAACGGTAAGCGCCTGGTTTTTTCCAGTGACGGTCTGATTTATTACACCGGCGACCATTATAAAAGCTTTACGCGCTTGTATTGAGGGAGGTTGGCGCTATGCGGAAAATAATTTTGGATACGGAACAAATGCGCAGCCAATCTCAGCTGCATCAATATTTGAGGGAGGCTTTGCAGCTGCCTGCATATTACGGCGCTAATCTGGACGCCTTGTACGATTGCCTGACGGAGCTGAGCGAGCCGACGGAGCTGACCATACAGGGCAAGGTGGCGGAGGAGGCTTATTTGGGCCGGTATGGCGCAATGCTGCTGCGTGTTTTGCAGGACGCGGCGGCGGCTAACCGCAATTTGCAGATAACAGTGCAGCCGTAAGGAGGACGAAAAAGTGCCAAAGAAAATTTTGCGTGGGCTGCTGCTGCCCTGCATGCTTTTGGCTGCCTGGCAGCTGGCGGTGATGCAGCAGGTGTTCAGCCCTTATTTACTGCCTGCGCCGTCCATTGTGTGGCAGTCCTTAGGCGAGCTGTGCGCCAGCGGCGTGCTGCTGAAGCATTTGACGGTCAGCCTGCGGCGGGTAGCCTTGGGCTTTACCGTTAGCTGCTGTTTGGCGGTGCCCTTGGGAATTTTGTGCGGCCAGAGCAAGCGCTTTGAAGGCTACTGCTGGCTGCTGCTGGAATTTCTGCGCCATGTGCCGCCCTTAGCCGCCGTGCCGCTGATTATTTTGTGGGCTGGCATCGGCGAAGCCTCCAAGCTGACGATTATCGTGCTGGCGTCGTTCTTTCCGCTGTTCTTGAATACCTACAGCGGCATTCATGGCTGCGACAAACGCTTGCTGGAGGTGGGGCAAAGCCTGGGGTTTACCGCTAAGGAGCAGATTTTGCGTATTCGCATTCCTGCGGCGCTGGAATCCATTGTGGTAGGCATGCAGCTGGCTTTGGGATACAGCTGGCGCGCTTTAATCGGCGCGGAGCTGATCGCCGCTACTGCGGGCATTGGTTATCTGATTCTGGATGCGGAGGAAATGTCGCGTCCTGACGTGGTGATTGTGGGTATGCTGGCCATTGGGCTGGTAGGCACGCTGATAGATTATTTGTTTTTGCTGGCGATTCAGCGGCTGTTTCCCTGGCACGACGGTTTGCAGAAGTGACGGAGGTGTACCGATGAACGGTTGGAAATTAAAGGTGCAGGGCATCTGCAAAAGCTACAGCTCCAAGCAGGCTCTTGCGCCGACGACGGAAAGCTTTGCCGAGCACAGCTTTACCTGTATCGTCGGGCGCAGCGGCTGCGGCAAAACTACGCTGCTGCGTTTGCTGTGCGGCTTGGAAAAAAGCGACGCCGGGACGATTTGGCTGCCGGAGGGCAAGCGCATTGCGCCGGTTTTTCAGGAGCCGCGGCTGATGCCCTGGCTGAATGTGGCCGATAATATTACCCTGGCGGCGCGGCACGACCCGTCATTAGATACTGGACGTTTGCCGGAGTTGCTGCGGCTTTTGGAGCTGACGGGAGCGGAACGGCTGTACTCTAATCAGCTTTCCGGCGGCATGGCTCAGCGGGTATCTTTAGGACGCACGCTGTTTTACGACCCGGATATTATTTTGATGGACGAGCCCTTCAGCGCTCTCGATTATTTTACACGGCAGGGTTTGCAGCAAACGCTGCTGCGTTTGTATGCGGAAGCGCGCAAAACGATTATTTTTGTGACCCATGATGTGGAGGAGGCCTTGCTTTTAGGCGGACGTATCCTTATAATGAATAGTGGCAGGGTGCAGAAGTCCCTGTCCGTACAGCTGCCCCGGCCGCGTCAGGCAGCTGCTGCGGATTTTCAAGGACTGCGGCAGGAGATATTGCAAGCGCTGTCATAAAACGGCTGCGGCTGCAGGTTAAGAAAGGAGTTCATGTTTATGAACAAAAAACTTATCGCCTTAGGCTTAAGTGTGTTAACGGCTTTCACGCTGCTTACGGGCTGCGGAAGCGAAAAAAAGGAGGCGGCAGAGCCGCCGCTGAAGGAATTGAAGGTGACCTATGTTAAGTCGCCGCTGAACATTCCCAGCATTGTGGACAAAAACAATCAGACCCTGGTTAAAGAGTTTGGCAAGGACAAGATTACCGTGACTTTCCCAGAAATCAATTCCGGAGCCAAGCAGACGGAAGCGCTGGCCAGCGGCAGCCTGGACGTGTGCAGCGCCTTGGGCGGCACCAGCGCTATTCTGGCAGCATCGAACGGAGCTGACGTTAAAGTAGTGGGCATTTACAGCCGCGCTCCTAGGGCCTTCAATATTATGGTAACTGACCCGGCTATTAAGACTGCCGCCGATTTGGCGGGCAAAAAGGTTGCAGGCCCTAAGGGAACCATTCTGCACCAGATTTTAGTAGCGGCGCTGGATAAAGCGCAGCTGAAACCGGACGCCGTGGATTTTGTTTCGCTGGGCATTCCGGCCAGCGTGAACGCGCTGATGAGCGGCGAGGTGGACGCAGCGCTGGTAGCGGGTTCTGACGTGCTGCGGGCGCAGAAGGCAGGCGCGCGCGTGCTGGCGAGCGGCGAGGGTCTGGTGGACGCTACCATCGTTATCGGCGTCAGCGGCAAGCTGCTCAAGGAGCATCCTGAGGTCGTTAAAAAATATTTGGCTGTACACCAGCAGAATATCGACTTTATGAACAAGGAACAGGATAAAGCCTTTGAATTTACGGCTAAGGAAACAGGCTTGAGCATGGACGAGGTTAAGGCTATGGCTCCCTGGTACGATTTTTCCACGAAGCTGACCGAGGCCGACCTTAAGGATTTGGAAGCGACCCAGGACTTCCTGCTCAAGATGGGGATGCAGAAGAATAAAATTGAAATTAAAAGCTTATTGGCGGAGGTCAAATAAGCTGGCAGCGATAAGCCCGCGCTTTTTGCGGGCTTATTTTTTTAGCATGAATATTAACCATACAAATTCAAAGGCGTTGCTTTTAGCCCTTTCGTAAAAAGGCGCGATAGTGTATAATAGCCTGAGTACCCTTTAATTTGTATATTTAATTAGCGCACTGTTAGCGGCGGCAAGGAGCAACGAGATGATTTTAAGCGCGGAAAATTTGTCCCACAGCTATGGCGACAGAGTTTTGTTTGAAAATATAAGCTTCAATATAGAAGAAGGCGATAAATACGGCGTTATCGGCGTTAACGGCACAGGCAAAAGCACGCTGCTGCGCATGATTGCCAACAGGGAGCAGGGCAGCGGCAGGCTTACTATTCCCGGCGGCGTCGTTATGGAATATCTGCCCCAGGACCCGCCCTTTGAGCCGGAGGCGACAGTGTTGGAACAGATTTTTAAGGGCGATTCGCCGCTGATGGTTCTGCTGCGGGATTACGAAACGGCGGTGGAGGCGGCGGCCGGTAAGCCGGAGGATGGCGTACTGCAAAGACAGCTTTTGGATTTGCAGCAGCAAATGGACGCGCAGTACGCTTGGCAGCTGGAAAGCGAGGCTAAGGCGGCGCTGACCCAGCTGGGGATTACTCGTTTGCAGCAGAAGATGGGCGAGCTCAGCGGCGGGCAGCGCAAACGTGTGGCCTTGGCAGGCGTTTTGGTGCGGCCCTCCGATTTACTGATTTTGGACGAACCTACCAACCACATGGATAATGCGACGGTGGGCTGGCTGGAGCAGCAGCTTTTGAAGCGCAAGGGCGCGCTGCTGATGGTGACCCACGACCGCTATTTCTTCGACCGGGTGGTGAACCGCACTCTGGAAATCGACGGCGGCAAGGGCTATGTTTATGTGGGCAATTACAGCCTTTTTTTGCAGAAGCGCGAGGAACGGCGCATTGCCGAGGCCAGCGCTGCGCAGAAGCTGCGCAATATTTACCGCCGCGAACTGGCGTGGATCAGCCGCGGGGCGGAGGCGCGCCGCACTAAGAAGAAGGACAGGGTGGAGCGCTTTGCCCAAATCGAAGCCGAGGTTAAGAACGTGCGCACGGAAGCGGCGCTGGAGATGTCGTCGGTCGGCAGCCGCCTGGGTAAAACAATTATCGAGCTGGACAATATTTCCATGAAGTACGACGGCGTGGATTATATCAAAAATTTCAGCTACATTCTGCTGCGCCAGGATAGAGTGGGCATTGTGGGCCCCAACGGCGCGGGCAAATCTACGCTGATGGACATTATCGCCGGACGCTGCGCGCCTACGGGCGGCACGTTGACGGTGGGACAGACTGTTAAGATTGCTTACTTTGCCCAGCACAGCGAATTTCCCGACAGCAGTATGCGGGTGCTGGAATATATCAAGGAAGCGAATAATTATATCGAAACGGCGGACGGTCAGCGCATCAGCGCGGCGCAGATGCTGGAACGTTTTTTGTTCCCGCCGGAGCTGCAGTGGGTGCCGGTCAATAAATTAAGCGGCGGCGAGCAGCGCCGTTTGTATTTGTTGCGGGTGCTGATGACTGCGCCTAACGTGTTGCTTTTGGACGAGCCGACCAACGATTTGGATATTCCGACGCTGTCGGTGCTGGAGGATTATGTGGACAGCTTTGCCGGAGCCGTTGTCGCCGTATCGCACGACAGATATTTCTTAGACCGCTTTGCACAGAAAATTTTCGCGTTGGAGCCGGGCGGAAATGTGCAGCCCTACACCGGCAATTACAGCGATTATCTGGAAGCTGTGCAGGCTAAGGAAGCGGCGAACGGTAAGAATAAAAAGGAAACGGCGCGGGGCGCGGAGACGCCGGCGAAAGCGGAGGAGCCCAAGCCGCAGGAAAAGAAAAAGCTGACCTACGGCGAGCGGCTGGAGCTGCAGAAGCTGGAGCAGGAAATGGCGCGTAGCGAGGCGGAGCTGAAAATGCTGGCGGTGGAAATGAGCCGTTGCGGCAGTAATTACGGCCAGCTGGCGGAGCTGACGCGGCAGCAGGAGCAGGCGCAGCAAAAACTAGTGGAGATGGAAGAGCGCTGGCTGTATCTTTCGGAGCTGGCAGAAGGCTGACGCTGGCTGGAAATATATTGGGATAGTATTTAGTCTGGAGAAGAAAAATGATTAAGGTGTTTGACGCGGCGTATCGCGATAAACTGCGGCGGCTGCTGAGCGTAATGCTGCCAATTATCGGTACGCAGATCGCTATTATGGGCATGAACTTTTTCGACGCCAGTATGTCGGGTCAGGCCAGCGACGCCGACCTGGCAGGAGCGGCCATCGGCGGCAATATCTGGATGCCGGTGCAGACGGGCATCAGCGGCGTGTTGATGGCCGCAATGCCCTTGGTGGCAAATTTTTTAGGCGCGCAGGAAACGCAAAAGATAACTGTGGTGGTGCGCCACGGTTTGTGTTTGGCCGTGGGTTTTGCTTTGCTGGTGCTGGCAGGCGGCGCGGCTTTCCTGCCGCACTTTTTGCAGAACATGGGACTGGCGCCGGAGGTGTACCATGTGGCCCTGTGGTATTTGGCCGGACTGGGGCTGGGGACGATTCCCTCCTTTATGATTACGCCTTTGCGCAGTTTGGTGGACACCTTGGGCTACACTAAGCTGACGATGAAGATTTATTTATTGGCGCTTCCCATTAACGCCTGTCTGAATTATGTGCTGATTTTCGGCAAGTTGGGCCTGCCTCGATTGGGCGGCATCGGCGCGGGCGTGGCCTCCGGCCTGACCTATTGGCTGCTGCTGGGAATCTTCGCTTTCATCGTATTGCGGCTGGAGCCCTTCCACAGCTATCGGGTGCTGGGTTTCGTCAGCCCTTGCTGGACGTGGCTCAAGGAATATTTGCGGCTGGGCGTTCCCATGGGCGTATCCATTTTTATGGAAACGAGTATTTTCGGCGTGGTGGCGCTGTTTATTGCTAAGTTCGGCACGGAGGTTATTGCGGCCCATCAGGCGGCGCTGAATTTTTCCTCGCTGATTTACATGCTGCCGTTAAGCTTTTCGCTGGCGCTGACCATTGTGGTGGGCGTGGAATACGGCGCGAAAAATTATCAGGGAGCGCGGGATTACGTGCATATCGGCCTGCAGGCCAGTTTCGGTATCGCCGGCTTTTATATGCTGGCGGAATATTTTTTGCGCGAACAGATTGCGCTGATTTATACCAATAATCCGGAGGTAGTGCTTCTGGTGAAAACCTTTCTGCTTTACGCCATCGGCTGGCAGGCGGGCGACGCCGTGGCAGCGCCCATTCAGGGCATTCTGCGCGGCTATAAGGATGTGAACGCTACCTTTTGGGCCGGCATGCTGGCGTACTGGGGCATTTGTCTGCCCTTGGGCTTGTTTTTGGATTATAAAATGCAGCACGGGGCCTTTGCTTATTGGCAGAGCTTGGATTTTGGCGTATTCAGCAGCGCTATTTTGCTGAGCATGCGGCTTATCTGGCTGCAAAGAAAAATTAAGCAAAGAGAAATTGCGGCATAAAGAAGGCAGGGACGTTTTACAGCGGCCCCGCCTCATTTTTTTCTTCACGTTGAATATTTCGGGCACAAATGCCCAAAATGTTCAAAGCTATGTTGACAGAGGAAGCAAGAAAAATCCCCGTTACGGCAGCGGCTCTTATTGAAATAATCAGCAAACTAGAGTACAATATGATTATAAATCATGAGGAGGTATCATCATGTCTGAAATTTTAGCGGAAGCAACCTTCCCCAGCGTAATTCACAATAATGAAGTGTGCGAGGAAATCGTAAAATGGGGCAACAAGAACGGCTTTCCTCTGCAGAAGGCTAAATTATATAACAAAATGGACGGTTATGTAGGCTTTTCTCCCGACAGCTATTTTATTAAAGCAACCCGTCTGCCGCCAGTTCCCGGCGGGTGGAAAGTAGTAGTAGAACGCTACGAAGCGGAAACGCGCATCATTCCGCTGAACGTTGACCCCGCTACCAGTGAAGTAAACCGTTTCATTTTAAAAATGATGGACGAATATGTTAAAGAAGGTTTGAAGATGGAGCTGGCCGATAAAGCTTACGAATCCTACGGTACTTTCCTGCGCGATTTGACTGTAGTCGGGCATCCCGTGCTCATCAATACCTTTGAAGATTTTATCGAAAATATGCGTTAAGCCATGGCCGGCGTATTGGAAAAGCAGCTGGCGAAGGCTATCGACAAGCGTTGGGCTGTTTTTGCGGCTAAGGCGGCGGACGGCAGCCTGTTGACGGACGAAATGTCCTTGCGGGCGGCGGCTTATATGGCCAGCGAGCTTATTTTGCCCTGCTGCTGTATGCTGTGCAGCAAGGCTAAGCTGAACGCGTTGCTGGCGCAGACCGGCTTGTGCCAAGACAGGCCGGAGCTGACGGCTAAGCTGGCCGCGCTGGTGTACGACGATTTAGCGCGCTGCAACGGCTTAGGCTGAATTTTAAAAATTCAATAATAATAAAGGCAGGCTTCCGAGAGCGGAGGCCTGCCTTTACTTTTACTGCCGTTTCACCTCGCAGGTGATAGGCGCAGAGTGCGTCTGTTGAGATGCAAAGAAGAGGCATTCTTTATACAACTTTTTACAACTTCTATTTTCTTATACAATCTTTTACAACTTTTGCACTTGCTCAACTATTTTTTTAATTCTGTGATTTTTAGGTTTTCCTTCGCGTAGACTTGATGATATCATTAACGTCGTTTTCAGAATATCCGACGGAAGCAGCCCGTTTTTTTGCTTCACTTAGCGTTGAGGTAAAAACTTATACTGATTTCCCCACTTCCCATCTTTATCGCTCGTGTGAAAAAAATGTTGACAAAACAATATTAGTGTAGGATAATTACCCTATAAAGTTAGCTGGGTCTAACAAAAATACAAGGGTAGCAAAGGGATTACGGAAAAACGGGCGTGATTCCGCTAGACGTGCTAGGCGCTTTGTGGAGGAGCGGCTGCAAATGCCAAATTGATATTTCGTACTGTGGCAGGGTTAGTTAAAACTAACTTTGCGGCGGTTCTTAATATACCAAAAAATATACGACTTAAAGGAGATGTTTTTGTGAAAAGATTGAGCAAGAAAAGATTAGCCTTGCTGACGCTGTGCATATGCAGCGCTATTGCCAACAGCGGCTTTGCTGCTGAAACAGGAGACTTAGATGTTTACGGGGGGGACGAGTTCGTCGTAACGGCTACTAGAACGAAGTTGGAAGCTAAGGAAGTTCCCGTAGCTGCCGAAGTTATTACGGAGCAAAAGATTAAAGATTTGGGTGCTTATAATGTACGTGATGCTTTGCGTATTGCTGCTAACATCGATGTTCAGGAAGCTGGTATGACTGGTAACCAAGTAATGGTACGTGGTATGGAATCAAAACATACTTTGGTTTTAATTGATGGCCGACGTATGGCAGGTGAAAATACTGGAAGTACTATGAATGTATATGAGTTAAATCGTATTAATTTGGCTGACATTGAGCGTATAGAAGTCATTCGTGGCAATGGTAGCGCTTTGTATGGTTCCGATGCTATGGGTGGTGTTATTAATATTATTACAAAAAAAGCTACTAAACCAAGAGCATCTATTGAAACTCATGCTGGTAGCAAGGATAATGGCGTTAATTTTTCTTATGCGTCTGGACGAGAAGGTAACTTGAGTTTTAAAGCTAGTGGTGGCTTAGAAAAAGTTCGAAAGATTAATGACAGTTATTTTAGTAAAAAATATAAAGGTGATGTTACTGGTACCAATATGAATGGTATCAGAAGGTTTCTAAATTTAGGCTTTGATTATTCATTAGGACAAGATAAAGGATTGGCGTTAGATATGAATTTTATGAAAGAACAATTTGTATCTGATGGTTATACTCCTACTATTGGTAGCAGTTATCATAATTATAAGAATAATCGTTCTGACTATGCTTTAACTTATTATGGTAAAGATGCAAAAAATGATTATAATGTACGTGCTTACTATAATACCTTGAAAAAAATTGGTGATAGCTTCACAAATGGTACGGTAGTAGACTTTGACTTGAATAATTATGATACATTTGTTATTGAAACTAAAAATTCATACAAAGCAGATGAACATAATACCTTTACTTATGGCGTAGAATATAATGATATGACCATGAATGGTACTTTATTGGGCGGTGCTGGTGATTCTAAATCTACTGCTACATATTTGGGTATCAACAAGGATAGATCAGAAAAAGATTCACAAACTTATGCCGCTTATTTGCAAGATGAATGGAAAGTAAATGATAAGTTGTTAATTATTCCCGCTGTACGTGTGGATCACCATGATAGCTTTGGCACACATGCTTCTCCTAAAATTGGTGCTACATATGATATGAGTAATAATTCGAGAGTAAAAGTTAATTATGGTAAAGGTTATCGTGCACCGACTTTGTTTGAATTGTATTCAGAAATGAAAAAAACAGGTATGGCACCAGGAATGACCGTTCAAGTATTGGGTAATAGCGACTTGGATCCAGAAGAAAGCACTAACTTCGATATTTCTTTAGAAGGGGAACAAGGAAAAGTTACTGGTAAAGTTACATATTTCCATAATGATATCAAGAATTTGATTGATAGTGGAGCATATACCTATAAATATGATCCTCTGATTGGAATGATAATTGAATCTCAATATGAAAATATTGAAGAAGCTCAAATTAAAGGTGTAGAAGCTGAGGCTGGTTATCATTTTGACGATAAGTGGGGTGTGAAAGTAACATATAATTATCTTGATGCACAAAATAAAACTACTAATATGCGATTGAACAATCGGGCTAGACAAAGTGGTACTGTACAATTAACATATACAGACGGAAAAGAACTTCCGCTTACTGCAACCTTGTGGTCTCAATGGTATATAGATTATTTGTACAGGACTTCTGAAACTGTTGGTAGAGACACTGTATATCACAATAATAATTATACTTTTAATACTGTAAATTTTGTGGTAAATAAGCAATTTACGAAGAATTTGCGTGCGTATGCTGGTATTGACAATATCTTTGATAAAAAGTTATTGGTAGATGATATTCATAGTTATTCTATCGACGGTCGCATGTGGCGTGTGGGCGCAGAAATGACCTTCTAATTTCACAATTGCGTCTTCAAAACGCACAAGCAATTTAATTTTTCTAAAAGCGCCGCAGCCGGTGAGCTGCCAGCTGCGGCGTTTTCTTCAAATTGGCGGGAGAAAGGTAACAAATTATGGAAGCAATTCAAGCAACAATCATGTATTTTCATAAGGGCGGGCTGGTCATGTGGCCGTTATTGGCCTGCTCCATAGCTGTAATCAGCATTGCGGTCGAGCGGTTTTTGTTCTATAAGGCCAGCGACAGCGGCAGCGCTTTTGCCCGTTCCTATTGCAGCACGGTATTGACCAAGGGCGTACACGAGGCTACTGCCTTTGCCAACAATGCCGACGGCGAGTGCGCCAGAATTTTGTGTGCCGCAGCGCAGATGGAAGGCGGCCGGGCCGTCAAGAGCGCTTACCTGGAAGGTCAGGCGGGCATTTTACTGGCGCAGCTGCGCAATAAGCTGGACTATTTGAGTATTATCGTTACCATGTCGCCGCTGCTGGGCCTTTTGGGCACCATCGTGGGCATGATAGGCGCTTTCAGTATTTTTAATCTGGAAGCAGGCGCGCCGCTGGCGATTACCGGCGGTATCGGCGAAGCGCTGATCGCTACGGCGACGGGCTTGTGCGTGGCGATTTTGTCGCTGTGCGCCCATTCCTATTTCAATCACCGGCTGGACAATATGATTACAGATATGGAGCAGTGCTTCAGTGCATTGCTGGAGGCGGAAGCAAGGAGCGAGCAGCATGAAGTTGCGTGATGTGCGGTCGCACAAGGTTCCAGAATTAAATATCATTCCCATGATCGACATTATGTTCTTCCTGCTGGTTTTCTTTATGCTCAGCACTATGTACATGGTGGATTTGAAAACCATTCCGGTTAAGCTGCCGCAGGCGCAGAATGCGTCGACCGATACGTCGACCACCTTTGCCGTGACCATGAAGGCCGACGGCAGCGTTTATTTGGGCGACGCGCAGACGGATATCAATTCGCTGGTGATGCAGGCGCGTATGGAGCAGAAAAACAATCCGTCCTTTGCTGTGGTTATCCGGGCGGAAAAGGAGCTGGAATACGGCAGGGTGATCGAATTGGTAGATAAGCTGAAAGGCGCGGGCGTAAGCCGTTTTGGCTTAGCCACGGACGGCGGTAAATAAGATGAAAAAGGCAAATATTTTGCAAGCCAAGGCCAGGGAGCGTTTTGGCTTTTTCAGCTCGCTAGTCATTCATTTTATATTGTTTATTGTGCTGAGCCTGTCGGGTGTGTTTATGCAGCAGCATAATACCAGCGACTTTACCGAGGTTATGTTCTTCTCCGGCGGCGGAGGAGGCGGCGGCGGTGGCGGCCAGGAAACTGACGTCGAGGTTGAAGAGGCTGCGGCGGAGGAGGAAGCTGCATTCCCCACCGGCGACGAGATAAGCTACGCGGAAAGCCAGCGGGAGCTTGCTGCTGAAAAGCCTAAGAAAGTAACGCCTAAGCCAGCGGCCAAGCCTAAAGAGGGCGCGGCTAAGGTTAAGGGCGGCACTGGTACGGGCACCGGCGGCGGTCATGGCAGCGGGCACGG
>ERZ779895.1834-NODE-1834-length-21108-cov-7.063506_pt1 | contig 21108 bp, 20 predicted proteins | sample MGYA00511093_ERZ779895 | MGnify/ENA primary metagenome ERZ779895 (study PRJEB29588, sample SAMEA2142970) | human gut metagenome | biome: human gut; feature: human-associated habitat; material: faeces | place: Denmark | collected 2008/2010 ... | reverse complement strand
GAACGCGGACATCGAGCGGCTGGATCGGGAAATCCGGAATTTTGACGAGCAGAAGCGCACGCTCGCCGCGCAGACCCACGAGCTGGAGGACAAGCTGAGCGGCAGACAGAGGACGGATTTGACCGCGCTGCAAAACCGGCGGGCGGCGGCGCTTGACCGGCAGGCAAAGGCGGAAAACGCGGAAAAGGCCATGGTGCGCAAGCTGACGCTGCATGAATCGGCAGAGCGGGAAATCCGGCAGGCAAACGCGGCGATTCAGAAAAAGCGCGGAAAGTGGCAGATCATTCAGGAGCTGTATACCTGCTGCGCGGGCATCGCGGCGGGCAACCCGCGCGCCAAGCTGACGTTCGAGGCCTACGTGCAGCAGTATTATTTCCGCTTTGTCGTCGCGGCGGCGAACAAGCGGCTGACGCGGCTGACGGACGGCATGTTCACCCTGCGCGTCATGCGGGAGGCGGCCAACCGCGTCAGCCAGAGCGGCCTCGGTGGCGGGGCGGCGCTCCAGACGCCAGACACGCTTGGCGAAGAAGCTCACGGGATAATCATAAGCCTCACCCTCAACGTCCTGGGGCATGGCAACGCAGACCGCACCGGTGTTGGCGGGATCGGTCAGCACCCGGAAGGCGTTGATCATAGCGCTCATCAGCTGCTCAGGACGGACAACGCGGTCCCAGTAGCGGCACACGGCCTTGAAAGCGTCATTGGTGGTGGTGGCCAGGGAGTTGGTGTGCTCCACCTGCTGCAGAACGGGGTCGGGCTGACGGCAGGCGTAGGTGTCGCCGGGCAGCACCAGCAGGGGGATGTTGTTGGCGGTGGCGGTGCCGCAGGCGGTGACCATGTTGGCGGCACCGGGGCCCACGGAGGAGGTGGCAACGCAGATCTGCTTACGCTTCATCTGCTTGGCGAAGGCGACGGCAGCTTGGGCCATGCCCTGCTCGTTCTTGCCCTGATAGATCTCCAGGTGCTTGGCCTCCTGGCTCAGCGCCTGACCGAGGCCTACCACGTTGCCGTGGCCGGGAATGATGAACACGCCGCGGACGAAGCGGTGCTGGGCACCGTCCACCTCCATGTACTGATTTTCCAGAAAACGGACCAAAGCCTGGGCCATGGTCAAACGGACAGTTTTCATGCTTTTGTTACCTCCGATCAATGATTGGGATAGATGTGGTCATTGGCATCGGGCTTCCACAGCCACTCGTGCTCCTTGTCGTCGATGCGGGTCTTCAGCCAGGGATCGCCCTCCAGATGCCGGATACCCCAGGCGTAGCACATGGCGTAGCCGGGAGCCACCACCTGAGAGTGGAAGCCGTGGTTGATGACGGCGCAGCCGTTCTGCTCGGTCTTGTAAACATCGCCGTTGGCAAAACCGGCGCCGAAGCCGTGAGGATAGTCGAAACGGTAGAAATAGACCTCCGGCTGGGGATGATGATGAGGAGGATAGGAGGACCACTTGCCGGGACGGTTCAGCACCTCACCCAGCACCATGTTGGAGAAGGGGGCGTTGTCATAGTCGAAGAAGGTCTTGATCTCACGCTCCATAGCACCCATCAGCTCGCCCTTGGAACCGGCGTGCTGGGTCTGGACGGTCTCCGGGGTGTACATGACCGGCTCATAATCCTTCTCGTTCAGGGTGTCCTGCATGTAAAGCTCGCTGTGGCTGTGAGCCGTCAGGGTGATCTTGGTGCCCTTGGGAGCCAGCAGGCAGTAGGCTTCGTGATGGAAGCAGTTGGGGCGGTCAGCCTCAACGGTCTTGCCGGCGTACTCATAGGTGACCTTGCCCTCGAAAAGCAGGATGGCAACCTCGCGGTCGGCGCTTTCGTAGGTATAGGTGTCGCCGTCCTCCATCACCAGCAGGCCCACGTTCATCAGGGTACCCATGTAGTTGGTGGATTCGTCGATATAGGCGTTGTAGCCCCGCTTGAGTTCCTTGTTCTTATTGAAATAAGTCATTGGAAACATCTCCTGTTTGATGTCAAAAAGTGGTATGGAAACGCGGTGGGGAGGACCGGGGTCCTCCCATCGCGCGATTTACAGACCGGTGTGCTCCCGGATGTAGGTACGGCCCTTGATGGCGTATTCCAGAGGATTGGCCTTGGCGGGATCCTGCTCAGCCTCCACCAGCAGCCAGCCCTGATAGCCGGCATCGGAGAGCACCTTGAACACGGGATCGAAGTCCACGTTGCCGTCACCGGGGACGGTGAACGCGCCATTGCGGACGGACTGCAGGAAGGACCAGTTGTTCTTGCGGGCTTCCTCCACCACGGGCAGACGCATATCCTTCAGATGGACATGGCCCACGCGGTCCACATACTTCTTCAGCATGGCCAGGGGATCCTCGCCGGCGAAGGTGAAGTGGCCGGTATCATAGCAGAGGAACACATACCGGGGATCGGTGTTGGACATCATGCGGTCGGTCTCCTCGCTGGTCTGGACCACGGTGCCCATGTGATGATGGAAGCACAGCTTGAAGCCACGCTCGGAAGCGATCTGGCCCAGACGGTTCAGACCCTTGCAGAAGCGATCCCACTCCTCATCGTTCATGACATGCTTGTGGCCGCCGGTGAGGATGGGCACGTCCACCTTGCCCTGGATGGAGTAGCTCTGCTCGGAGACGTTGATGTGATTTGCGCCGACAGCCTCCAGGAAGTCCAGGTTGGCGATGAAGTCCTTCTCCTCTTCCTCCATGGAACGGGTCAGGATGAAGGAAGAATACCAGCGGCTGGCGATGCGCATACCGCGCAGGTCCAGAGCCTTCTTCAGCTCAGCGGGGTCGGTGGGATACTTGTTGCCGATCTCGCAGCCGGTGAAGCCGGCCAGAGCCATCTCGCTGACGGTCTGCTGGAAGGTGTTCTCGGCACCCAGCTCCGGCATATCGTCATTGCACCAGCCGATGGGAGCAATACCCAGGGAAACAGTTTTCGGATCAAACATAAAACGTCCTCCTTATGAATATTTAGGATCATTATTTGGATAAGCGTACAAATAGAAAATGGTTTGCGGGGAAAAGGTTGGCGAAAGCGCAAACGGATTTTTCTGTGTCCGTTAACAGACATGCGAAAACTACATCCGCAAGAAAACGATTTCGCTTGTTATCAAGATAGCACGGTTCCCCAAAAAAATCAACGCTTTCCCACAGCAAAACCAGATTTTTTCCGAAAGTGCCAAAGGTGGGCTGTTTTTTTTATTGCTTTTAGAGAATGGCGGGGGACCGTGTGCTGTTCCGGCGCATAGAATGGAACGCGCAGACGCGCGAATCTGAGCGATTTTAAGGAGGCTTGTTTTATGCCCACATCCTTTCAGAATATGGCGACCCTCACCTATACCGGCGGCACCGTCAATTCCAACATTGTCACCGGGGAGCTGAGGGAGGTCCTGACCGCCGCGAAAACGGCGGTGCGGGAGAATTACGAGCCGGGTGGGACGGTCACGTATGTGGTCAGCCTTACCAACAGCGGCGTCACGCCCCTGACGGGTCTGACCATTTCCGACAACCTGGGCGGCTACGCCTTTGGCGGAGCGACCCTGTATCCGCTGGCCTATTTGCCGGGCAGCGTTCGGTACTATGTGAACGGCGCGCTGCAAGCCGCTCCGGTCGTCAACGCCGGACCGCCCATGACCGTTACCGGCATCACGGTCCCTGCCGGGGGCAGCGCCCTTGTGATCTACGAGACGGAGGTGACCCGCTACGCGCCGCTGGCAGCGGAGTCCAGTATTGTCAACACCATCACCGTGACCGGCGGCGGGCTGGCCGCACCTGTGACGGCGGAGGAGACAGTTGGCGCGGTGAGCAGCCCGAGACTGTCCATCACCAAGGGGCTGAATCCCACGGTGGTAGCGGAGAACGGCCGGATCACCTACACCTTTACCATCCAGAACACCGGCAATACTCCCGTTACCGCGACGGACGATGTGATCCTCCGGGATACCTTCGATCCGGTTCTCAACGGTCTCACGGTGACCTACAACGGTGCGCCCTGGACTGCCGGTACGCAGTACACCTATGACGGGACCACAGGTCTGTTCGCTACAACAGCGGGGCAGATCACCGTTCCCGCGGCCACGTATACCCAGGACCCGGTGACCGGGGCGTGGACTGTGACCCCCGGCGTCAGCGAGCTGATCGTCACCGGCACGGTATAAGAGGCAGCCAAGGACAAAAGGGAGGGCGAAGGCCCTCCTTTTTGCACCGTGTTCGACAGAAAAATGATTGACAAGCGCGGACGCACATGGTACGATCAATGCTGATTTGTTGAATCAGTTTTTTTGAATACAAAATGAGCAAAGGCGTTCATTTTCAGAGGGTGCACGGCTCCCGTTGGAAGTGGACGCCTTTTTTGTTGCAGAACGGGCTGGCGGTTGGAAAAGAATCGCCGCAGAGCGCAAAACAGGACAGGAGACCAGACCGGCAGCAGTAGCCCAAATATGTGAGCATGACGGAGAATAAGTCTCGGAAAACCATGATTTTTTCTGTTTTACATATTGTAAATTTATAAAAAGGTGTGCTATAACAGTTGCATCAAAAAATGAGGGGGCCTGGATCGCCGGGCATGCATACGGAAACCATAACGGAAAGGCGGAGACAATATGCAGTATTCGGTTGAGGAGATCAAGCAGTATGCGGCGGAGGAGGACGTGAAGTTCATCCGCATGGCCTTCTGCGACGCGGCGGGCCGCCAGAAAAATATCGCCATTATGCCGGAGGAACTGGACCGGGCCTTCCAGTACGGTATCGCCATCGACGGCTCCGCCATTCCCGGCTTCGGCGGGGAGGTCCACTCTGATCTGCTGCTGCGCCCGGACCCGTCCACCCTCTGTGTGCTGCCCTGGCGGCCGGAGCATGGACGGGTGGTGCGGATGTTCTGCGCCGTGACCCAGCCAGACGGCACCGTCATCGGCGCGGACGCCCGGAGCCTGTTGAAAAAAACGGTAGAGGACGCCAAAAAGGCCGGATTGACCTTTGCCTTCGGAACAGAGATGGAATTCTATCTGTTCCGGCTGGACGAGGACGGCGAGCCTACCAAAATTCCCTATGACCGTGCCGGTTACATGGACATTGCCCCGGCAGACAAGGGGGAGAATGTCCGCCGGGAGGCCTGCCTGACGCTGGAGCGCATGGGCATCCGGCCGGAAAGCTCTCACCATGAGGAGGGCCCCGGCCAGAACGAAATTGATTTCCGCTATGCAGACCCGGTCACTGCGGCGGATAACGCCGTGACCTTCCGGGCGGCTGTGGATACGGTGGCGGCCCGGAACGGGCTGTATGCCGATTTCGGACCCAAGCCTCTGGCAGACAAGGCGGGCAACGGAATGCACATCAACTTCTCCGCTGTCAGCGAGGATAAGCAGGACGTGATGCCCCAGGTCCTTGCCGGGGTGCTGGCCCATGTGGAGGCCATGACGGCGTTCCTGAACCCCACGGAGGAATCCTACCGCCGCTTTGGAAGCTGGAAGGCACCCGGCTATCTTTCCTGGTCCGCTGAGAACCGCTCTCAGCTCATCCGGGTCCCGGCGGCGGTGGGGGAATACCGGCGGGCGGAACTGCGGTCTCCGGACCCGCTGTGCAACCCGTATCTGGCCTTTGTTCTGCTGATTCGGGCGGGAATGGAGGGCGTTGCTCACAACATGCAGCTGCCGCCTGCGGCGGATCTGAACCTCTACACGGCGCCGGAGGAGATCCGGGCCCGGTACCGCAGACTGCCGGAGACCTGGGCGGAGGCCAAGGCAGTGGCCGCCGCCAGTGATTTTATCAAAGAACATCTTCCTGCAGCGATCATCCAATACTATACCTGACCGCTCAGAAAGCACGCGGTAAAAAACATAGAAAAGGAGGGGGACAACGATGGAGCTTGGCCATGCGTACAGCGTTCTGGTGGTGTCCGCCTCCGCAAAATTCAATGAATCCGTCCGGGGGCTTCTGCCGGAGCGGTTCTATTGGCCGGTCACGGTGCTGACGGACGCCGCCGGTGCCCGCCGGGAGCTGCTGGAAAACAGCTACGATCTGGTGGTGATCAACACGCCGCTGCCGGATGAGTTCGGCACCCGACTGGCGCAGGATATCTGCCAGCACAGCGCCGCCGGGGTACTGCTGCTGGTGAAGGCAGAGCATTTTCCAGATATTGACGGACGGCTGACGCCACAGGGCGTTCTGGTGCTGTCCAAGCCTATGTCGACCCAGCTGTTTACCCAATCCCTGCGGCTGCTGTGCGGTACCCGGGAGCGTTTGCGGGGGCTGGAAAAGAAGAATGCCACCATTGAGGAAAAGATGGAGGAGATCCGCCTTGTGAACCGGGCCAAGTGGCTGCTGATCGGGGAACTGAATATGACGGAGCAGGAGGCCCACCGATACATCGAAAAGCAGGCGATGGACCGCTGTGTGACGAAGCGGGCCGTGGCGGAGCAGATCTTGTCGACTTATAAATAAAAACTGCCAAAGCGGGACTGTGTAGACAGAACGTGAAATTTTCGGAGGAGGACGTATGACGAAATACATTTTTGTGACCGGCGGCGTGGTATCCGGGTTGGGTAAGGGCATTACTGCGGCGTCTCTGGGCCGCCTTTTAAAGACAAGAGGGCTGAAGGTGGCCGCTCAGAAGCTGGACCCCTACATCAATGTGGACCCCGGCACCATGAGCCCCTATCAGCACGGCGAGGTCTACGTCACCGAGGACGGCGCGGAAACGGATCTGGATCTGGGTCACTATGAGCGGTTCATCGACGAGGATCTGAACAAATACTCCAACCTCACCACCGGCAAGGTGTACTGGAACGTTCTGAACAAGGAGCGCCGGGGGGAGTATCTGGGCTCCACCGTGCAGGTGATCCCCCACATCACCAATGAGATCAAGGAATTTGTCTATCGGGTGGGTAAGCAAACGGACGCCGACGTGGTCATCACCGAGATCGGCGGCACCATCGGCGATATTGAGTCCCAGCCCTTTCTGGAGGCCGTCCGGCAGATCTCTCTGGAGGTGGGCCGGGAGAACAGCCTCTTTATCCATGTGACGTTGGTGCCCTTCCTCCGGGGCTCCGATGAGCACAAGTCCAAGCCCACCCAGCACTCTGTCAAGGAGCTTCAGGGCATGGGGATCAATCCCAACCTCATCGTCCTCCGGTGCGACGAGCCGCTGGAGCCTTCTATTTTTCAGAAAATCTCCATGTTCTGCAATGTAAAGCCTGACTGCGTCATTGAGAACATCACGCTGCCCTGCCTGTATGAGGCGCCGCTGATGCTGGAGCAGTCCCACTTTTCCTCTGTGGTCTGCCGGGAGTTGGGCATCGACGCCCCGGCCCCGGAGCTGACGGAGTGGGAACACATGGTGGAGCGGATCAAACATGCGGACAGACGTGTGACCATCGGTCTGGTGGGCAAATACGTTCAGCTTCATGACGCCTATCTCTCCGTGGCAGAGGCGTTGCGCTATGCGGGCTATGCTCTGGGGGCTGAGGTGGACATCCGCTGGATCGACTCCGAGACCATTACGGAAAGCGATGCGGAGGCGGTTTTGGGCGCGTTGGCCGGCATCATCGTCCCCGGCGGCTTCGGCCAGCGGGGGATCAACGGCATGATCCTGGCGGCGAAATACGCCCGGGAGCACCATGTTCCCTATTTCGGCATCTGCCTGGGAATGCAGATCGCTGTGATCGAATATGCCCGCCACGCCGCTGGGATCGCCGACGCGGATTCCGGCGAGTTCAACGAACTGAGCGAAAACAAGGTCATCGACTTCATGCCGGGACAGAGCGACGAGATCGACAAGGGCGGCACGCTGCGGCTGGGGGCCTATCCCTGTGTGATCCGGCCCGGCACCACCATGGAGCGGTGCTACGGCACGCTGGAGATCTCCGAGCGTCACCGCCACCGCTACGAATTCAACAACGACTACCGGGAGGCCCTCGCCTCCGCGGGACTGGTCCTCTCCGGGCTGTCCCCCGATGGGCGGCTGGTGGAGACGGTGGAGCTGACGGACCAGCCGTTCTTTGTGGGCGTTCAGTATCACCCGGAATTCAAGTCCCGGCCCAACCATGCCCATCCGCTGTTCAAGGGCTTTGTCCAAGCGGCGCTGGAGCGTGAAAACGCATAAAGCCGCAATATCTGAATTTATTTTTCAGGAGGTCTCTATGGCATCACAAACCGTTTTAGTACTCGATTTCGGAGGTCAGTATAATCAACTCATCGCCCGGCGGGTCCGGGAATGCAGCGTATACTGCGAGGTCAGGCCCTACACCACCCCGGTGGCGGAGATCAAGGCGATGGCCCCCATCGGTATTATCTTTACCGGCGGGCCCAACAGTGTGTACGATCCCGCGTCCCCGCAGGCAGACCCGGAGATTTTCAAGCTGGGGATCCCCATTCTGGGCATTTGCTACGGCTGTCAGCTCATCGCCCACAATCTGGGCGGCCGGGTGACGGCGGCTACGGCGGATTCCGCCCGGGAGTACGGCAAGACGGAGACCTATTTCCGCACCGACTGCAAGCTGTTCAAGGGCCTGCCTGCCGAGAGCGTTACCTGGATGAGCCACGGCGACTATATGGAGAAGGTGCCGGAGGGCTTTGAACTGGTGGCCCATTCCGACGCCTGTCCCAACGTGGCCATTTGTGACGAGCGCCGGGGCTTTTACGGCGTCCAGTTCCACCCGGAGGTGAATCACACCGCCTACGGCACCGCCATGCTCCGCAACTTCCTCTATGAGGTCTGCGGCGCAAAGGGGCAGTGGACTATGGGGGATTATAAGGATGTTGCCATCCGTCAGATCCGGGAAAAGGTGGGGGACGGCAAGGTACTGCTGGCCCTCTCCGGCGGCGTGGATTCCTCTGTGGCGGCGGCGCTGATAGCGGAGGCTGTAGGCAATCAGCTGACCTGCGTATTTGTGGACCACGGCCTCATGCGTCTCAACGAGGGAGACGAGGTAGAGGAGGCCTTCAGAAAGTGGGACATCAACTTCGTCCGGGTCAACGCGGAGGAGCTGTTTTTGAGCAAGCTGGCCGGCGTCAGCGAGCCGGAGCGCAAACGGAAGATCATCGGCGAGGAATTTATCCGGGTCTTTGAGGCGGAAGCCAAAAAAATCGGCCAGGTGGATTACTTGGCTCAGGGTACGATTTACCCGGATGTGATCGAGTCCGGCGCAGGTGACGCAGCCGTGATCAAGAGCCATCACAATGTGGGTGGTCTGCCGGATTATGTGGATTTCAAGGAGATCATCGAGCCTCTGCGGATGCTCTTCAAGGATGAAGTGCGGCAGCTGGGCCGTGAGTTGGGTCTGCCGGAGTATCTGGTGATGCGCCAGCCCTTCCCCGGCCCCGGACTTGCCATCCGCTGTCTGGGGGATGTGACGAAGGAAAAGCTGGATATTCTGCGTCTGGCGGATTTTATCTTCCGGGACGAGGTCGCCAAGGCGCATCTGGAGAGCGCCATGAGCCAGTATTTCGCGGTGCTGACCAATATGCGCTCCGTAGGTGTGCAGGGCGATGGCCGGACCTATGATTATACTCTGGCCCTCCGCAGCGTCACCACCACGGACTTTATGACCGCCGATTGGACCCGGATCCCCTACGATGTGCTGGACCGGGTCTCCGTCCGTATCGTCAATGAGGTGCCCCACATCAACCGCATCGTCTACGATATTACCTCCAAGCCCCCCGCGACTATTGAGTTTGAATAATTAAAAATTTCTGGAAAGCCTTATAAACAGGGCGTTTCCGGGCAGATAAAGTTCTATTTGATAACAAAATGATAACACTGGATATTTTGGCATTATTTATCAGGTATCCTGTGGTTATCGAGTAATATGTGTGAAACCGACAAAAAAGGTCTTACTGAATTGAGTGAAATCAATTTGGTAAGGCCTTTTTTCGTCGGCTTTTATTTTGCGTTTTTTGGATAGTTGTAACGCCACTGATCATATTCTTCCTGAGTGATCTCGCCGGATTTGAGTTTTTCTGCCTGTTCCTGCCACGCATGGAACATATCGAACATGGAAAGGTAGGTGGTTCCCTTGGCCTTGTCCAGCCGGAGACAAAGTTCTCCGTCAATCTCATCAATGTGAAGCCCGTAAAGGTCTTCTAAGGTAAATAAGGTATGCATCAGTCCAACGTAACTGTCAATATCCGGGACAGCAAGAGCATGAGGGGATACTTCAAAAATATCAGCCAATGCGTTCAGATATTTTTCTTTTGGACTGCGTGCCCCTTTTTCATACTGTGCAATGCGGACATCAGCCTGTGAATCACTGAATCCCAGCTGTTGACCCAAATATTTCTGCGTGAAACCACGCAGAAGTCTGAAATGGTGGATTCTTTCGCCTATTGCCATATGTTTATATCTCCTGTCTTTTTCTTGATAGGTTGAGTATAGCATATCCAAATGGTAGAGACAAGAAAATCCATACAAAAAAGTATGGGTAAATGTATTGAAAGCACTTGACCCATACAGAATAGTATAGTATAATTCAACCAATACAAAATAGTATAGTAAAAAGAAAGGAGAAATTTTCTATGAGTAAAATGTTTATGAATGTGAAAGAGGTCATGGAAGTCCTGGAAGTATCGGAGTCCTATGCATACAAGCTGATGAAAAGGCTAAACAGGGAATTGCAGGCAATGGGATGTCAGACAATCGCAGGAAAAGTTGACCGGAAGTATTTTTATGAGCAGTTCTATGGAACAAGATCGAATGATGGGAGGAATTAGGAATGGCAATTTACAAGAATGACAATGGCACCTGGTATGTAATGATTCGTTATCAGGACTGGACAGGTGCAAGAAAACAGAAATGCAAACGAGGATTTTCTACAAGAAAAGAAGCTGCGGACTGGGAATTACAATTCAAATTACAGAAGAAAGCAAGCGTGGATATGACAATGGAAAGCTTTTGCACTATTTATGAAGAAGATGTCAGACCTTCTTTGAAGCAGAGTACCTGGCTTACAAAAGAAAATATTATTCAGAAAAAGATTCTTCCGTATCTTGGAAAACGTAAAGTATCGGAAATTACAGCTAAAGATGTGATGGACTGGCATAACCAGATGAGAAAACTGAAAACGAAAACAGGAAAACCGCTTTCGCCAACGTATCTGAAAAGGAGGACTTGCAAATGTCGGCTAAATGTCTGGATCAGCAGGGACGTTGGAGAAATAAAGTTGTAGCATTTCGGATGTCACCGGAAGAAGATGAACTTCTGGAGACGGCAGTACGGCTATCGGGATTAACCAAACAAGAATATATTATCCGAAGATTGCAGGAAAAAGAAGTTGTGGTTACAGGAAATCCCAGGGTGTATAAAGCTTTGAAGAAGGAACTTGAAAAGGTACTGGGTGAGCTGAAACGTCTGAAAAAGGGAGAAGATGTGCCGGAGGATTTATTGGAAGTGATTCGGCTTATCACAATAACAATGGCTGGAATGAAAGCGGAATAAAAGAGCCTTTAAGTGTCGGCAAACACCTAAAGGCAGGGATTTGGTAGAATACTCTTCCAAAAAACTTCTATGAGTATTCTATCAAAAACCACTCTTTCTTTCAACGGGAAAATAAGGAGGATTTGATGGAAAACAAAAGAACAGAAACAAATAAAACAGTACAGAAAAGGCTGGAACCGGAACTGAAACTCATCAATATGGATACGGTGGAAGTGGAGCAGATTGAATGGCTGCTTTATCCATTTATTCCCTATGGAAAAGTAACAATTATACAGGGAGATCCGGGAGAAGGAAAAACGACAATGGTGCTTCAAATTATTGCAAAACTGACCAGAGGAGAGACTATTCTTCCAGCTGATTCAACAAAAGATAAAAGGATAGATATTGATAGTGAAAGCGATATGGTAGATGCAGAAAATATTGAAAACAATGCGTCAACACAGCATTTGGAGGCACCAGTAAATGTAATCTACCAGACTGCAGAAGATGGTCTTGGAGATACGATAAAACCAAGATTACTTGCTGCAGGTGCAGACTGCACAAAGGTCATGGTTATCGATGACAGTGAGCAACCGCTGACGATGGCAGATGTCCGGTTGGAAGAAGCAATTGTGCAGACAAAAGCCAGAATGGTTGTGCTTGACCCGATTCAGGGCTTCCTTGGATCAGAGGTGGATATGCACAGGGCTAATGAAATCCGTCCTTTGATGAAACGTATAGCAGTCTTGGCAGAAAAATATCATTGTGCGATTATTCTGATTGGACACATGAACAAGAACAGTAACGGAAAATCTTCTTACCGGGGACTTGGTTCTATTGATTTTCAGGCAGCTGCAAGAAGCGTTTTGATTGTCGGACGAATTAAGGACGAACCGGAAGTAAGAGTTGTGTGCCATACAAAGAGTTCCCTGGCACCGGAAGGTAAAGCTATTGCGTTCCGTCTGGATAAAAACAACGGATTTGAATGGATTAAATGATAACCCGGACATGGGGGTTGGCAATATCTACGATGGTCTTGAACATTTGACCTGCGCAGAGATTAAGCTGGATGATGATGACGATAATGCACAGGAAATTTTTGAACGAATCAATTCTACAGGCGTTCCGCTAAGTTTGTCGGATAAAATCCGAAACTTTGTTTTGATGACAGATACAGACCAAGATCGTTTATATGAGGATTACTGGCTGAAAGCAGAGCAGATGCTGTCCAAAGATCAGTTGGAGGGATTCTTCCTTGACTATCTGAATTTCAAAATGGATGGATTTGCTAAGGAGAGTACGGCCTACGATGAGTTTAAAGCCCTCTACTCACGTGGGCAGTATACCAATGAGTCCATGCTGAAGGAAATTCTGCATTATGCTCAACAGTATCATGCTTTTTACTACGGCGATGAACAACGCCTGAGCAGTACAGCAAATCAGTTACTGAAAGGCCTCCGAACCCTGAAACAAACGACAGTGTATTTGTTCTTGTTCAGCGTGTTTGACGACTTTGAGGCTGGTGTGATTGATGATGAAACGCTCTGCAAGGTTCTACGACTGCTGCTGAATTACAGCATCCGCCGCTTGATTTGTGAAGTGGGTTCGAATTCGCTGCGTGGCTTATATAAGACTCTTTATGGACGTGTGTTTAATCGACCGGAAAATAAGAACAATTACTATGATGCTATTGTGTCCTTCCTGCTGCAGCTGACATCTAAGGATGTGATGCCCAGCGATGCGGAGTTCGTAGTAGCATTGAAAGAACGTAATCTTTATCGGAAGAACGCGCTGTGTAAGTATTTGCTTGTGGCAATCGAAAATCAGGGTAAAGAGCAAATCAAGACAGATGCTTTGACCATCGAGCATATCATGCCGCAGAACAAGAATCTATCGACTGCATGGCAGAGAATGCTTGGTACGGATTGGGAGTTAGTGCGAGAACGATATCTGCATACATTGGGTAATTTAACGCTGACAGGTTATAACAGTGAACTAGGTGATCTGCCGTTTGCAGAGAAACTTGATAAGCTTGCAGAGGAAAATACTCATGTTACCGTCCTTTATAGTGATGTAAAGAACAAAACAGAGTGGAATGCGCAGACAATGGAATCTCGTGCAGAGCGTCTATCTGAAGAGGTTTTGAAACTCTTTCCCATTGAGTTGCCAACAACAAAGGTTGATTTTTCTGATCCGCGCTATCGGCTGTACACGGTGTCTGACCCACGTAATGCGACCTATAAGTTCGTCAACTACTATGAGCTTCTAGGTGAAAGAGTCAGTGCTGATAGTTTTGCCTTTATGGTTCGTTCGGTGGCTGGTAAGCTGTACGACTTAAACAGTAGCATTATTGATCGTATGGCGCGAAATTTGGAAGTGTTTCCAGCGTGGCAAAATCCGGTATTTGCTTACGATAAGGACGCCATCCGAAATGCAGTAAAGCTGAAAAATGACAGCGATATTTACATCAGCACGGGATATTCTGCGTATGACTGCATCTGTTTTATCAAGGCACTTTTGAAGAAGTATGACCTTGATTTGGAAGAAGACTTTGTTTACAGTGCTCGGCCAAATAGCACAGCATTGGCTGGAATAAATTGGAAAAATATTGCACAGGAGTGGTGCGAAGAACGGGACAAGAGAGGTGAAATTGTATTTGATATAAAGAATTGCGAAGGCAGATATGTCCGTTTTACAACCCCATTCTTGAATAGCGTGATACCGACAAATGAAGACATACTAAGTCCATGGAAGACAAACAATTACTATTTCTATGAAATTACGAGCGATAAAAATGAGTTGTATGTACAACTTTATTTTTACTGTAAGGGCATTACCGACGAAATGCGAACGGCATTCCAGAAGTTGGCTAATCTAACCGATGGAGGAAAGTTGACACAGGGATACAGATTATTCTTCAAATCATCTGTATTTACTCAGGCAGAGAATAGTACGAAGTCGGAAATCAAGAATCACTTATATCGATGCTTAGAAGAAGTGCGTGCGTTTGAAATGACAATTCAAGATAAATGGGACTCCTAAAAGGCAGTTGCATCCTGAACGTAAATACGTTATAATACTCCCAGAGATCCCGCTGGTTGTGTGATACTATCCTGATACTAAAAAATCAGCAAGCCACATCTAGCACAGCAATCTCATGGAAAAGTGAACATCCAAGAATAGACTTACTAAACAAATTTGTTTAGTTACAATCTGGACTTACCGAGTGGGAATAACTGCAATAACCCGCCGGTTCGCTGCAACGCAGCGGACCGGTGGGTTTTTCTTGATATACTGTCAGTTTGCTGCCAAAACGTTTTGACTGTGAAAAAGCCATGTGGTAAAATTGATTCAAGAATGAAAGCGAATTGGGTCAGGGACATATGATTTCTCACTTTTGACGCTTTGAAATCCGGCGAAAAGGAGGCTAACGGAATGGGAAGCATCGTCGAAGCTGCCCTATATGACATTGTCGGGAAGTTTTTTCTGCTTTTCGTGATCGTGCCTGCGGGGGTCATCTTTTTGGGATATGTGATCTACATGATCGCGAAAATCCTTCAGGAACTGCGAAAAAAGTAGAACCATATATGTGGAGAGCCTGCGTCCCAAGCCGGGACGCAGGCTCTTTTTAAAGCGGTTCACCGGAGGGGAAGGGACACCGCCACGGTGGTGCCTGCCTCCGAGCTGTTCTCCACGCACACGGTACCGCCGTGGAGCTTGACGATCTCCCACACCAGCGAAAGCCCCAAGCCCACGCCGCCGTATTCCCGGCTGCGGGACTTGTCCACCCGGAAAAAGGGCTGGAAAACGCTCCGCTGAAAGTGTTCCGGGATGCCCCGGCCCGTGTCGGCCACCCGGATCAGCAGTTTTTCAGGCTCCGGCGTCACGGAAAGGCGCACGGCGCCGCCGGGGCGGTTATACTTGATGGCGTTCTCCGTCAGGTTGAACAGTAAGCGGTAGATCAGCGTGTCACTGCCGGTCATGACGCCGTCTCCCTCCCGCTCCAACGTGATGTTGTTTTTCTCCGCCAGCGGGGCCAGATCCGCGAAAATTTCATCGATCATAGGGCCGAGCTCGATGTGATCCGTACAGGGCACCGCCTGCAAGCCGCACATTTCCAGAAGGGTCCTTGTCATCTGGGTCATCCGCTCCGTCTGCTCCCGCAGAAGGCGGAGGAAATCTGCGGTTTCCGGCAATACGTCCGGGTGCTCGGCGGAGAAAAGCTCCACCTGCGCCTGCATCAGCGCCAGCGGTGTGCGCAGCTCATGGGCGGCGTTTCCGGTGAATTGCCGTTGGGCTGTGAAGCCCTCGTCCAGCCGCTCCAACATCTGGTTGAAGGAGTCGCTGAACTGCCGGAATTCCGGCAGCACCTCCTCTGTGATCTTCATGTCCGCCAGATTGTCGGGCTGTACCTTTTCCACCTGCGCCACGAAGGATCGCAGAGGTCTCAGTGCCCGGCCGCTGACGAAATAGGCCAGAATGCCCCCCAACAGCGTCACCGCCGCCGTGATGTACCAGTTGGTGGCGGTGAAGGAGTTCTGGGCCCCATAGATCACAATGGTCAGGTTGGGGTCAAGCCCCTCCCGGCTGGGGTCGAAGTATTCCACTGCCCCCTCCGAGGGATCGATGGCGGTGGAGAGGTTGGCACCAATGGAGTCCATATAGTGCCGGCCGGAGCAGCCAATCAGCCAGTTCATCGCCATGCAGGTGGAGCAGATGAGCAAGGCTGTCATCAGAGTGATCCGCCATTGCAGAGACAGCTTTTTCATGCCTGCTCCTCCTCAATCAAATATCCCTCACCGATGCGGTTGCGGACGGGGTCATAGCCCAGCGCCGCCCGCAGCTTTTTCCGCAAAGCGGAAATGTGTACCCGGATGGAGTTGCTGAAATTGTCCACGCTGTTGTCCCAGACGTGCTCCAAAAGCTCCTCCTGACTGACGGGCCGCCCCCGGTGGAGCAGCAGGTATTCCAGAATGCCGGTCTCCTTTCGCGTCAGGGCCAACGGCTGGCCGGCGGCGGTGGCGGTGCGGGAGCGGGCGTCGAAGGACAGCGGGCCGCAGTGAAGCACCACATCGTTCTGGGTGAACTGCCGGAGGGTCAGGCTGCGGATGCGGGCCTCCAGCTCCTCTAAATGAAAGGGCTTTGCCATATAGTCATTGCCTCCGGCGTCCAGCCCTTCCACCTTGTCAGCGACCTCACTGCGGGCGGAGAGGATCAGCACCCGCGTCTCCCGGTCGGTCTGGCGAAGGGTACGGAGCACCGTCATGCCGTCCGCTCCCGGCAGGTTCAGATCCAGCAGCACCAGATCGTAGCGCTCCGAGCCAAGCAGGTCGATGGCGGTGTCACCGTCATAACAGGGATCCACACTGTAAGCAAGACGGCGGAGACTGCGGACGATGGTCTCGCAAAGGGCACGTTCATCTTCAACTACAAGAATACGCATAAAAACCTCCGGCATAATAATCTGAGACTGTCAATAAAGTGGTAAATTCTCCGCGACGGTAAGGTAGGGCAGCCGTTAGCGGCTGTGCCGCTTTACGGATGCTGCATACCCCTTGCGGGTGAAGGGTGTGCGCGGGAAACCCAAGAAGGGGAAACAGGCGAAGTGCCGCCAATGGAGATTTCCGCGACGGAAAGAAAGGGTGTGTGCGGGAAACCCAAGAGGGGTGTCCCGCACCATTGAAATCAAATATTTTCAGAACTTTTACAAGTTCTGAAAATAAGGGCAACGGGAAGAAAAGATTTTTTCGACCCGTTGCGCCCCCGGTTTCTGGGTGCAAAGCGCACGGAAACCGGCTGGGCCGACGGTGTATTCCTGCTCCACGCGTGGCGAAAAGGCTTTTTCGACACGCTGAGTGAACCATTTGTGTTCATTATAGCACAGGCAGATAAGATTTCTGTTAACTTTCTGTTCTTAACGAAAATCTTACATCTCCTGTGGTACAATAAGGCAGCAATGAAGGGAGTGAGCAAATTGCCGCAATCGAAAAAGACGATGGCACAGGTCGGTTTGCTGTTGGCTGGGGCCGCCATGGTGTGCGTCGGCGTACTGCGGGGCGAAACGGCCACGGTGCTGAGCAAGGCCATTAAAGTATGTCTGGAGTGTGTGGGTATTGGATAAAAAACATCAAACAATTTCCCATCTCCTTGCCCGCTGGCGGGGATGGATCCAGGCGGGGGCGGCGCTGCTGACCAATCCGCACCTGCCGAACTTCTTTAAGGGAAGTCTTTATCAGGGGGCGGGAAAAACCGTCTGCGTGCCGGGGCTGAACTGCTATTCCTGTCCCGCGGCGTCCGGGGCCTGTCCCATCGGGGCGTTTCAGGCGGTGGTGGGCTCATCGAAGTTCCATTTTTCTTATTATATCACAGGCTTTCTCATCCTGTTAGGGGTTTTGCTGGGACGCTTCATCTGCGGCTTTCTCTGCCCCTTCGGATGGTTTCAGGAGCTGCTGCATAAAATTCCCACGAAAAAGCTCTCCACAAAGAAGCTGAAGCCTCTGACCTATCTCAAATACGCCGTTTTGCTGGTGATGGTCGTTTTGCTGCCGGCGTTTTTGGTGAACGACGTGGGTATGGGGGACCCCTTTTTCTGCAAGTACCTCTGCCCACAGGGCGTGCTGGAGGGGGCGATCCCGCTGTCCCTCGCCAATTCCGGCATCCGGGCAGCGCTGGGCAAGCTGTTTACCTGGAAGTTCAGCATTCTGCTGGCGGTGGTTGCGCTGAGCGTGGTGTTCTACCGGCCGTTTTGCAAATGGCTCTGCCCGCTGGGGGCGTTCTACGCCCTGTTCAACAGAGTGTCCCTATTCCAGATGAAGGTGGACGAAAATAAGTGCGTTTCCTGCGGGAAATGCGCCAAGGTCTGCAAAATGGACGTAGACGTGACGAAAACGCCCAATCATACCGAGTGTATCCGCTGCGGGATGTGCGTCAGCGCTTGTCCCACCGGGGCCGTGAGCTTCCGCTATGGCTTTGGAGACGGAAAACAAAATATCAACATTGAAGAAAACACGGAGGAAACAACATGAAGATGAAGAAATTGACCGCGCTGCTGCTGGCAACGCTGATGGTGCTGTCCCTGGCCGCCTGCGGCGCGAAGGGTGACAGCAAGACCGAAAACAGCGGCGACACGGCCCAGACGGAGGAGGCTGCCGCCACCCACAAGTCCCTGATGGATCGGGAGAACGAGATCCTGTCGGAGAACACGGAGCTTTGGGAAAAGGTCTTTCTGGCGGCGGACAAGGGCATGGCCATGATCGAGGACGGCAAGAATTACGGCGATTTCCTGCTGGACACCATCGAATCCGCCAAGGACCAGTTCAGCGATGAGGAATACGCGCTGCTGAAGAAGTCCGCGCAGGAGATCAGCGAGATCGAGAATAAGCTGACCGAGCTGGAAAAGCAGCATCCCGAAATTCTGAATGAGGGGACCGACGCCAACGGCGATGTGCAGAAGTTCCCCTCCTTTGAGGGCAAGGATCTGGACGGCAACGAGGTCAAGAGCGACGAGCTGTTCTCCGCCAACGCCGTCACCGTGGTGAATTTCTGGTTTACCACCTGCAGCCCCTGCGTGGGTGAGCTTGGCGAGCTGGACGCGCTGAACAAGGAGCTGGCGGACAAGGGCGGCGCGCTCATCGGCGTCAACGCCTTCACGCTGGACGGCGACGAAACGGCTATTTCCGACGCGAAGGACGTGTTGGCCAAGAAGGGCGCCACCTATCAGAACGTGTATTTCGATTCCAGCAGCCCGGCGGGAGCCTTTACCGCCAACATCTTCGCCTTCCCCACCACCTATGTGGTGGATCGGAACGGCAACATCGTGGGTGAGCCTATCGTGGGTGCCATCACCGAGAAGAATCAGGCGGAGACGCTGCAATCCCTCATCGATCAGGCCATCGCCGCCGACGCGGGCTGAGAAAAGTCCAAACGGTGTTCAGTTGCGCGAAAAAAAGAGCTGACTGCAATGCAGTCAGCTCTTTTATATTACCGGCGGAGGGAGGCGGAGAGGCGGTCAATGCACCAGACCAGCAGAATCAGTCCAAGGGCGATGGCCCCGGCCTCGCTCCATTTGTAGTGGTTCATGGCGAAGATCAAAGGCGCGCCGATGCCGCCCGCGCCCACCAGTCCCAGAACCGACGCTTCCCGGATGTTCACGTCGAAGCGGTACAGCACCGCCGAGGCCAACGCCGGGAGCAGCTGGGGGAGCACGGCGTACCGGATGCGGAGCAGAAGAGGGACGCCCATAGATTCCAAGGCGTGATAGGCCCGGAAGTCCAGCGACTCAATGGCCTCCGTGAACCGTTTGCTCAAAAGACCAACGCTGCAAACGCCCAGAGTGAGCACGCCGGTAAAGGGGCCGGGACCGGCCACCCGAATAAAGATCAGACCGTAGATCAGGAAAGGGACAGAGCGGATCGCCATGATGACCACCCGGAACAGCAGCGCCGGGAGCTTTGGCATCAGGCAGGGGGTAGAGAGGAAGGACAGGGGCACTGCGATAACTGTTCCGGCGCAGGTGCCCACCAGAGCGATGCACACGGTCTCCAGCAACAGGTACCCCAAGCCACTGGTATCCGTTTCAAAGAAAAAAGCCCAGTCGGGGTGGAACAGGCCGGAAATCATGGCCTGCACCGCCCGGGGGCTGATATGGGAGAAGTCCGGTGGCTGGAGAGACAGCGTACAGACCAAAGCCAGCAGAACGGCAGCGCCGGTGAGGAGCCGCTTCCCAAGGGGAGACAGGCTCCGTTCCTCCCGGATGATCTGGGACAGCAGGCCGCTGATCCCCTCGATGACGCAGACGGTGAGGAACAGGAAAAACAGGATCATGCCCACCTTGCCGTATTCCAGCCATGAAATTTTTTCGTTCAGCAGCAGACCGATGCCTCCGGCCCCTACATAGCCCAGAATGGAACTGTGGCGCACGTTGGTCTCCAACAGGTACAGAACATTGGAGAAATAGGATGGGGCGATCCCCGGCACAACGGCCCGCCAGTAGACTTTGGTAGGCACCGCGCCCATGGCGCACAGAGCGTGGTAGGGGGCCAGCTCCGCCGATTCGATATCCTCATAGGTCAGCCGGGTCAAAATGGCAAAGGTGTAGACCGTAATGGCCACGGTACCGGAGAAGGTGCCCAAGCCAAACAAGAACGTAGCCAGCAGCGCTAAAATCAGCGTAGGGAAGGAGCGGAGCACCTGCACCAGCAGCCGCAGCGTCCACCGGAGCGGCTTAGGGGCATGGAGATTTTCCGCGCACAGGGGGGCCAGCAGCAGCGCCAGAAACGATCCCAGCGCCGTGCCGGTGACGGACATCTGCACCGTAGCCAGCAGCGGGGCCAGGATTCGGGGGGCATACCCCCAATCCGGCGGGAGCATGGCGGAGATCAGGTCCGTCAGATGGCTCCGCCGCGCCCAGAACAAGGTGGGGGAGCAGTCGGTGAACCGTGCCGCAGCCAGCAGAAGAAGGAAAAGCGCCAGCGTCCGCAGCCAGCGCTTTCCGGAGGAACGGGTCATGACTGATCCTCCTGACGGTGGTAGACGGCGGCGAGGATGTCCTCCGCCGGGGTGTCCGCCGGGGCGTCCAGCACCACGGTTCCTTGGTTCAGGCCGATGAGACGGCTGGAAAATTCTTGTGACAGCTCCAGATTGTGGCTGTTCATGAGAACGGTCAGCTTTTGATCCTGCTGAATGTCCCGGAGCAATTCTAAAATCTGCCGCCCGGTGA
>ERZ779895.1830-NODE-1830-length-21126-cov-5.695458_pt1 | contig 21126 bp, 11 predicted proteins | sample MGYA00511093_ERZ779895 | MGnify/ENA primary metagenome ERZ779895 (study PRJEB29588, sample SAMEA2142970) | human gut metagenome | biome: human gut; feature: human-associated habitat; material: faeces | place: Denmark | collected 2008/2010 ... | reverse complement strand
AAAGAACTAAATTATAAACAATTGAAAATCAGCTGGGACTAAGTGCCCAGCAGTGTTATCTATTCTTTCGAATAGATAACTTCAACTTTAACTCCTGTGGAGCATTTTATGGCAGGAACCTCGACCGTAGTACATCTTTTATCTTTGTCATAAACATACGATACAGCAGTATTACCGTTCACCTTTACGGATACGGGTGCGGCAGTATCAAATATCCGCAACGTATATGAACGTACAGACACGCCACCCTTATAATTACCCCGACGTGCAGAAATAATATACTTACCTCTATTTCCATCAGCTATTTGTTTCAGAGCTGTTGTAGAGTACATAGTGGCATAATCACTATTATCTCCACTGTCTTCATATAAAGAACCTTCACCATCAGAACCGGCTACAATATTCAGGATTAGATTATCCGGACGTTCGGTAACATTCATTACAGTAGGAGGGTTGTAGGGTATGATAGCCCCTTGTCTGAAAAAATAGGGTATTTGCTCGTGTGTGAAATTCATAACCTTTTTACACGGTCCCTCAATAAGTTCATTGGTAGATACGCTCCACCATTTTCCTTCAGGAAACCAGATTTCCTTGGCACTGATACCATCAACAGCAGCTTCAGTGATAGGAGCTACAAGGATATCATCACCGAAAAAATACTCGTTCTCATAAACATAAGCTTCCTCACTCTCCGGATATTCATAATACAGAGGACGGCAAACAGATATACCGGTATCATAAGCTTTACGGGCCATAGTGTAGAGATAGGGAAAAAGCGAGTAGCGAAGCCGTACCGCCTCAAGCATCGTCGGAAAATTATCAAACTTCCAAATTCGACGTTCTATGCGTGCATCGTTTGTCGCATGTGTACGGAAAATCGGTGTAAACACTCCGAATTGTATCCAACGAAGTACAAGTTCCGGATCATTTACAATACTCTCATCTGTGAATGCATGTCCGCCAAGATCGTGCCCCCAATAACCATACCCTACATTCGAAGCTGTAGCCGTAAAATAAGGTTGGAAGCCAAGAGTCTGAAAGTTTATAAGAGCATCGCCCGAAAAACCAATCTGATAACGATGGCTGCCCAAGCCTCCCCAACGGTGGAAAATTACAGGTCTGCGGTCTGTACGTTTTCTCACCATATCGTTAAAGAATATATGATTGCACCAGAATGTTTCACTCAATCCGTAAGTATTATTGCTTGTAAGATGTTGCTGCCAGTCAATCCACCAGAAGTCAACTCCCTCACTTTCGTGATTACGGATGATATTTTTAAAGAATGATTTTGTAAAGTCCGTATAGTCAATGCTCCAAGAGATATTATCTTTTTTGTCGTTAAGATACTTACCATTAAGTTCCGAGTTCATTGCCGCGAAATAGACAGGCGATTCATTCTTGTTTATACCGTCGGCAGGATGAAGATTAAGGGCAATCTTAAAATTATTATCATGGATATCCCGGAGCAAGCCCTTAGGATTCGGAATCAGATTGGTATTCCACGACCATCCTGTCCAACCACCTTTATCTCCGGATTGTCCATTTCCTACGTTCCAGTGCCAATCCATATCCAGAATCATTACATCGGCAGGAATCTTATTATCCTTGATTTCAGACATAATCCGGCGGTAGTCATCTGCCGAATAAGCAGAGTATTTGCTATACCAATATCCGAATACATAATCGGGCGGCAATGGTATCTTACCCGCAATTTTAGTGTAGTCGGAAATAGCTTTCTTATAATCATTACCATAACCCAGATAATAGATGTCAAGAGCATCCGTATCGGAGCGTTCCGCCCACCAGTCAAACTCCATATCCGCATTGGGCCGGAGAGCATAAGAACGCCCACCGTCAGAGCGTATGGCAGCCCATGAATCGTCTATGACAGCCCATCCGGAACGTGATATCAATCCGTTCTCCATTTCGGCACGCTTATTATCTCCATTACTTCCGTCAAGAGTGCGGCAGGTACCTTTAAGATTCAACGAATCTGATTTACCGGGATACCACACAGACTCACATCCATTGTTATCGATAGTTATGGTCAGATTTTCAGGAGAGGCAGGAGTTGTCACCGGATTTGTACTTTTGCGATATTTCAACCTTACCTTATCGGTAACTATATACAAATACGTATTGTCTTCCCTCTTCCTGAAACGTGGCACCTTCAGCCTACGATTGGTTACGGTAAACGTAGCTTGGTCCTCAAATATACCTTTAGCACTGTATTCAATGCGAATCATTTCCGGTGTAAGAACAGTGAAGCGCGCTTTTCCGCAAATCACCACCGCTTCAGGGTTGGCAACCGGATTATTATCGGACGCTGAAGTCTTTGCGGTTGCCAGCATTAGTAGGGCAACCAAACAAATAATTGTTTTCCCCTTTTTAAAATCCAAAAGAAACCCTTGCAACAAGGGTTTCTTTTGAGAAGAAGATTTCTTAAATCCATTCATTGGGCATCCAATGTTTCAATTAAAATATTATTTCAGATTCTTCACTCCTTTCATTGCAGCCTTATCCGTAACTTCCATGATACTGATAGCATAACCGCCACCCGGCGCTGCTTTCATTTTCAATACAGATTTGGCCGACACAATTCCTTTCCGAATGGTATAAGCTTGAGGATTAGTTCGATAATGGGCATCCTTACTGTCTTCATAGACAGTGGCAATATACTTCTTATCCTTATCAAGGAAGTCCAACTTCAATGCTGAAATATGACCGTCCTCGTTACTGGTGCAGCCTACAAACCAATTATCCGTTCCCTTAGCCTTACGGGCAACCACAATATAACGTCCCGGTTCGGCTTCAAGATAACGGCTTTCATCCCAATCTACCGCTACATCCTTGATGAACTGAAAAGCATCCATAAAACGTTCGTAATTCTCCGGAAGGTCGGCAGCCATTTGCAAAGGGCTATACATAGTGACATACAATGCCAGTTGACGCGCAAGGGTGGAGTTTACATGAGAATGACTGTTGGGATTCAATTTATTCATATCCATTTCGAAAATACCAGGGGTATAATCCATCGGGCCGCCTTGCAGACGAGTAAACGGAAGCACAGTGGTATGAAAAGGTTTGTTACCGGCAAAAGCCTCGTATTCCGTACCTCTGGCAGACTCATTACCAATCAGGTTTGGATACGTGCGGCAAAGTCCCGTAGGACGTACTGCCTCATGGGCATTAACCATGATACGATGCTTCGCAGCTTCAGTCACAGCATACAGATAATGATTATTAAGCCACTGTCCGTAATGATGTTCTCCACGGGGAATTATATTCCCCACATAACCACTCTTGACCGAGTTATATCCATATTTATTCATCAGCTGATAAGCCGCTTCCATATGCCGTTCGTAGTTACGTACAGAGGATGATGTTTCGTGGTGCATCATCAGTTTCACCCCTTTTGAATGAGCATATTCATTCAGCATTTTAATATCAAAATCGGGATAAGGAGTTTGGAAGTCGAAAACATAATCTTTAGAATTGCCAAACCAATCTTCCCAACCAATATTCCAGCCTTCCACCAATACTTGGTCGAAGCCATGTTCGGCGGCAAAATCAATATACTTCTTTACATTAGCATTGTTAGCCGGATGGACCCCGTTGGGTTTCACCCTGGTATAATCCGTTTCACCGAGTTTCACCGAAGGAATATCCCAAGTATACGCCCATGGCTTTCCACCGGCAATCATTTCCCACCACACACCGATGTACTTCACCGGCTTAATCCAAGAAGTATCTTCATATTTACAAGGCTCATTCAGGTTAAGAATAAGATTCGATGCCAATATCTTCCGTGCGTCGTCACTCACCATCACCGTACGCCAAGGAGTATGGCAAGGACTCTGCATATATGCTTTGTTTCCTACCGCATCCGGAGTCAGCCATGATTCGAATATTAAATTCTTATCATCCAGATTAAGATGCATACATGAATAATCAACCAACGCAGCCTCGTGCAAATTGATATAAAGTCCTTCGGCCGTTTTCATCTGAAGGGAAGTCTGCACACCGGTAGGCGAGAAAACAGTCTGCGAAGCATTACCGCTGACAGCGCCTTGCAGCAACCCGCGGATTTCGGAAAGTTTAGACTCCGTATAATCATATTCTTGTGTATCATAATCTCCCGGAATCCACCATGCAGTATGGTCACCGCTCATGGCAAACTGCGAATGTTCCTCCTTGACAACGAAATAGACCAAATTCCTCTGCTGAGGGAATTCGTAACGAAAGCCTATCCCATCGTCGTACACGCGGAAACGAAGATTCATAAAACGGCCGGTCGATGTTTGCTTCAGTTCCACCAGCAGTTCGTTATAATGATTACGTATATCCTTATTCTCTCCCCACACCGGTTGCCAAGTTTCATCGAACGAAGATGTAGAGGTATTTACTACTTCAAACCCCTCCTGCAAGCTTTCCTGCCCGTTCAGTTCAAGACCCAAGGTACTGGGATTGATAACCTGAGATTTCTTGTATTGTAAAGAATAAGAGGGTTTGCCTTTTTCTTGCAGTTCAAAAGAAAGATGGACATTATTGTCCGGAGAAACCTGTTGGTAAACCTTGGTAGCATTCTGCGCTTGCACCGTCAGTGCCATAAACAACGCACAAGTTACCAATACTATCATTTGAAAAGTTTGTTTCATATTCAAAAGTACCTGTTTAAGTAAATAATAAATTAATCTGTATGATTTATCTGAATTCATATCACTAACTGACAGTTTGTATAACCTATGTCTATTCCTTGATTATACCTCCCCGCCCCTTTACTATATGAGCCTTTATTAAAAGGCTTTTAATAGTACAAAAAAATATCCTCATTCATAGATTATTCCGTTAATATAGACATGTATTTATGAATGAGGATATAAGCTTTTTATAAAATCCTGAAAACTGTTATTTCACCCTAACCAATTCAGTTATTGCTGATTTTCTAACTTCACTGCGGTTAATGTCATATCGGAAGTATTCAGAGTGAGTTTATAAGTACCGGTTTGGTCTTCAGTTACTTGCCATTTGTAATCTTTACCATTCTCCTGACGACAATCTACATTCATGATACTTCCTGGTGCAAATGAAGTATTTTCCCCAGGAGCATAATAATCATTATTAGTATTATTATATTCTATTTTGGAGAGTATTTTAAAGTCACCCACTTGCAAGTTGACCGTCAATTCATATTTTCCTTCGCTATTTTTTGTAAAATAAGGAGCTTTTTTCAAGTCATAACCGCCAGTTAAAGCAGTTCCAACCAAATAAACAACATCATCTAACTTTTCTACTTTTACTTTCATAGTTTCCACATTAACAGTGACAGTATATGTACCTTTTTTTGTTATCACCCACTTATTATCACGTTTAATGGGGTCATTTTCTCCTTTATCATAATATATCACAGGATATGCATCCATTTCCACATTTAATTCTACATCTTTATTAGTTGCTCCACTCATATTAGGCATTAATTGTACATCTCCACTAAGACTTTGTTGAAGGAGAGCAAATTTCATTTCTTGGTTATTATCTGTTACATTTCCTGTCCAAGTAAAGATTTTCCCATCTTCGCTTTTCGTCATTTCATACGGCCGTCCCCAATCCGTGAAACCACTTGCCAAGTATAATTTATCAAATTTCAATGTTCCAGGAACTATTATATTACCATCACTTATTTCACCATCGTCCCAATTCTTAATGCTTACTCCTGTAATACTTACATTTAAATTTCCTGAAGGAGTTGTTTCAAATTTAACTTTATAAGTATACTTCTTACCAGCTTCAAATTTAGTACTGCTACTAATCGTCGCTTTAAATATTTTTTCATTCAATTGAAATGTCAATTCACGATCTACTGCACTATTGTTTTCTTCATTGGGTAACACAATAGCTTCTGTAAAACGATAATTATCCAAATTCCAATATTTCATAACTATGTTTTCTTGTTTACTCTCATCAGCAATCAACAACTCATCATTCAAAATATCATACTGAATATCAGTATATTGATTGCCTATTGCAGCATATATACCATCGGTATTGACATCACCTTCTATTTCAAAAAAAAGTTTAGTCAAACGATGTTTAAATTCAAGATTAATAGTAGGATTATTTTTACTTGCATCGGTAGCTTTAGCCGCCATTAGGTCAATCTTAGGTTGTACATCCTGATTAGCTAAATCCAACGATAATTTATTTTCAACTACATTCCCTTGCGGATAATAAGCTACTACATTCACAGCAGTACCATCTTCCGGAAAATAAGCGGTATTATTTTCATCAGCAGGAATAAATGTACCATTTTGTCCGCCTGTTACCACTGTATAACGATAATTACTTACATTACGTACTATGCTATTTTCTGCATTTACCATATACACACCGATAGCGTCATTATCATCCCAATGGTCATCTGCCGCACGTGTCATAAGCATATTGATATCACCATTTATTTGCAGTGGTACCCGTCTGCTATCCATTACCTGTTCTTCTACTTCATTGCTGCAACCTGCCATCATCAAAGCAGCCAGCATAACAAAACATGTTTTCTTTTTCATTGCTTAAATCTTTAAAGTTCTTAATTATTTTAACCAATCTAAATCTCCTTTTTCTTCCACAACCCAAGTCATGACCTTACCGTTGAACCCGCCTCTTCCTTCTATATCCAACGGCGTATTACCGCCTTCGTCAAGTTTAGACAATACTTCAGTAAGGTCGGTAGTTATTGTCTCAGTTGTTTCATCTTCTTTAGTTATCTTCACCGTCATTATCTGCCGCTGTGCTTTTTCTTGAGATACCCCTAATAGACGCACAGTGCCTTTGAGCCGCATTCTTGCCTCACCTTCTGCTACCGGTGACGCAGTAAAACTGACAGAAGCTTTAGCCACACTCAGCAGTTCACCGGTAGTCAGGTCTATACTCGATACTACATTATCCAGCATACCTGTCACCGATTTAATACTCTCCACATCGGTATCCATTGTTATATTAACTTGACGTGTACGCTGTTGCATCTTTACAGTCAGCCGCAATGTGTCTCCTGTCAAAGCAAGTAGTTCATCCTGTACTAAATCCTCCGAAACAGAAAACAAATCATCGGGATTACCTGTAACGACAGAACTTCCCTCACTCCTTGTAGTTACCGTATTCAGGGTAGCTATATTACCGTTAACAGTAACTCCTTGCGGTTCATTATACGCCACCATGTCATAATCACTTGTGGAGAGCAATAAAAAACTATTTACATTACCGGTTACTTCCTGTGTCTCATTGCCTATACGCACCATATATTTCGCCGGTGCTGCCGAAGAACATTCCGACCAATCTGCTGTAAGCTTTACCACAGTCCGTGCTTTCTTCATCGGTGCCGGTAATTCGTCTTCGGCACAACTGCCCATCACGCATAGTCCTGCCAAGAGAAGTAAAGCATTGAATTTACATAATCCTATTCGTCTCATTTTCAATAAATATTAGTTGGTAAACTTTTCATTTTCCTTAACTCTGCTTTATCTTGCACTTCTATCAAACTGATGGCATAGCCTCCACCCGAAGCCGCCCTAAGTTTCAGTTTGGTTTTGGAAGTAGCAATCCCTTTGCGAATAACATAAGCCTGCGGATTTTTCTTCCAATCGGCATCTTTTGCATCGGCATAAACAGTAGCGATATACTTCTTACCGGGAATCAAAAAATCAAGTTTAAGATTGGATACATGTCCATTCTCATCGGCCGTACAGCCTACAAACCAATTATTTGTACCTTTGGCACGTCGTGCTACAGTGATATAATCACCCGGTTCGGCTTCCAAATACCTGCTTTCATCCCAATCTACCGCCACATCCTTGATAAACTGGAATGCATCTATAAAACGTTCGTAATTCTCAGGCAAATCCGCAGCCATTTGAAGCGGACTATACATAGTACAATACAAAGCCAATTGACGGGCCAATGTAGTACGTGCCTGCTGATCCTTTTTATAACCGTTCTCGTAATAACTCAAATCTCCCTGAAAGATACCCGGAGTATAATCCATCGGTCCGCCCATTAAACGGGTAAAAGGTAAAATAGTAGTGTGATCCACCGGATTACCGCCCATTGATTCAAATTCGGTTCCACGGGCAGATTCCTGCGCCAACCAGTTTGGATAAGTACGGCACAACCCCGTAGGACGTACAGCTTCGTGACTGTTTACCATAATATTAAAATCCGCTGCGCGCTTTGCCACATGTATATAATGATTATTCATCCATTGCGAAGCATGATATTCGCAACGCGGAATTATAGGGCCTACATAACCCGTTTTTACTGCATTATAACCATGATTCACCATAAATTTGAAAGCATCATCCAATTGTCGTTCATAATCAGCGGCATTGGCAGACGTTTCATGATGCATCATTACACGCACCCCCTTTTCATGGGCATACCGCTGCAATTCATCTACATCGAAATCCGGATAGGGAGAAGTAAAACTAAACTGGCGATTTTTAGTATAAGCCGTCCAGTCTTCCCAACCTTCGTTCCATCCCTCCACCAATACGGCGTCAAAACCATGTTTGGCAGCAAAGTCAATATATCTTTTTACATTATCGGTATTGGCCGCATGACGCCCATTAGGAGTCAGTTTGCTATAATCGGTCACTCCCGGTTTTGCACGATTATAACTGCTGTATGCCCAATCTTTCCCTGTCCCGATAAACATCTCCCACCATACACCGATATATTTCATCGGCTTAATCCAAGATGTATCTGCATATCCGCAAGGCTCATTCAGATTCAGAATCAGCTTACTGGCAAGGATATTCCTTGCGTCATCACTTACTACCACTGTGCGCCAAGGTGAGAAGCAAGGGGTTTGCAAGAAACCTTTATCACCGTTTTTATCCGGTACTAAGCAGGCAGTCAAACAAAAAGACTTATCATTTACATTCAATTCCATAGCTGCGTAATCCACCAAAGCAGCTTCATGGATATTAATGTACAATCCGTTACTCCCTTTCAGCATCAGAGGCGTCTGTACTATCAAATCACCCGCCGATTTCGCTTCATACGACTTCATGGCCACGGATTGTTTAGGCATCTCTTCACGTATCTGAGAAAGAGGAGCTGTGGTGTAGGTAAACTCATTAGTGTCATAATCACCCGGCATGCAAAAAGCCGTATAATCATGCGCCAAATTGAACTGAGTCAGTTCCTCATTGATAACGAACTTATTCAAAGTAGGTTGTTCGGGAAACTCATAACGAAATCCCAAACCATCATTAAAGAGACGAAAACGTATATTCAACGTGCGCCCGCTGAAACCTTGTTCCAATGTAAGCAGCATTTCGTTATAATGGTTACGGATAAGCGATTGCTCACCCCATACCGGTTTCCACGATTCGTCCAATGAATCCGTCTGTACCGATTTCACACTGAAATCGTTCATTAATCCGCGTTCATATTTAATATCCAATCCGAGACGACTCGGTGCAAGCACAGCTTTACCTTTGTAAGAAAGCTCGTAATAGGGAATTCCCCTTTCTACTACTGTCTTCAGTAATAAATTACCGTCCGGTGAGGAAAGATTCTGCGCTTTCCCCACTGCTGCCAGAAGTAGAAATAACACTATATTAATTGTATTTTTCATATTTCTCTATCTATTCATAAGTGAGACAATCAGAGTTTGGTTAACCTCACAATCTTGCAGGCATGCGCCTCAAGTTCCACATTCAAGTTATCAGCTTCTCCTTCATCTGCATGTTTCCACAAGTCACGCACTTTCATCTTACCCTCAATACCTAAATCGGAGAATTTCACCGAACGAAACTGCTTGGAATCTTCGCGATTGAACAGGCCTATCACCCAGTCACCGTTTGTCATCTGTCCATACCATATCTGACTGTCCGTACTATTTAAAACATTGGATAAAGGTTTACCGACAAAACCATCCTTATTCAAAGCCAGCATTTCTTCGTTCTGGCAAAACTTCAAATCTGAATTGGCAAAACTATCTCCCGGCACATCGGCAATCGCTACCGGACCGCCCGCCATGAGTTGCAGAGAAATGACACTTTCCTTTTCCGCATCGGAACCGAATGTATTCAAGCGGATAAAGTCACCGTCCATAATCATTTTACCACGTCCGGAGTATTTAGACCAGTGCGTAAAGCCATCGAACATATTGCCACAACTGGGCCAATCTTCAAATACTTTGCCGCGATCGGAATTAGACACATGATGCCAGCCACCGCTCCACGTATCACCAACGATACGCGCCATATTACCATACTCACGCTCCAGAGCCGCATCCTCATGCATATTGGGCATTACCAACGAAGTAAATACACCGTATTTCTTTGCAGCCTTACAGATATATTGCAGAGCAAGTTTATAATTCTCTCGTCCGTACCCTTTACCTTTTATGGCATTCATACCGCGGTCGTACCCGTTTTCATAATAACAAAGAAAGTCCATACGGATAAAGTCCACACCAAGATTCTTATAATATTTAAAGAAGCCGTCGATGTACTCCTCAGCACCTTTATGACTTGCTACTACCCACGAGAAGCCATCGTCGGCGTCAGGATAAAGTACATTATCTTCACCTTGCTTATAACGCAAATCCTTGAAGGTAATATTATCAGTACCCTCTATAATGGTTTCTTCCGGACCATGTATCCACAAAGGATTGTCATAGACACCCAATTTCAGTCCCTTAGCCTTGCACATTTCCGAAAGTTTCTTCAGTTTTACCGATCCGTATTTCGTCATATATCCCGTAGGATCGGGCTCGGAAGTACCATCCATCGCCATAAAACCATCCGTACAAATCATATTGTAACCATAAGGAAGCAGATTTTCCGCCACATAGTCGATTATATCCTGCCAGGAACCTTCAGACATATCAATAGCCTGTCCTTGCCCACCGGCATTGACCAATTCTTCATTTCTGCGCTCCAATTTCCAACAGTATTCATAGACACTCCAATAGAGAGGGGCGTTATAAGTATGTATTCCTTCCGTATCAGCGTCATCACCGGGAGTTATCACGGGATCATCGGGAATCATATCCGGTGTCCAGCCTGTACCCTTATCCTCGCATCCTCCGAAAAAGAATGTCAATGCCATCAGAAACAGTTTCATATTCAAATTCTTTATCATATCATTATTTTCACCTGAATTTCTCAAACAAGACAATACTTGTTTTATTATACTTTCATTATCACTCAGATTTTGTCAGACGTACAATCTTGCAAGAACGCCCGGGAATCTTATAACTCAAAGAAGTTTCAGCTTCCCCCTCATCCTGATGTTTCCACAAATCACGCACTTTTACCTTGCCCTCAATGCCTATTTCAGAAAAATCGAGTGTACGGTCATATTCATTATCTTCTTTATTGAAAAAACCTATGATATAGTCTCCGTCGGACATCTGTCCGTACCATATTTGATTTTTTGCATTCCACAAATCATCCGACAAAGGTTTTCCTACAAATCCGTCTTTGTTTAAAGCCAGCAATTCTTCATTCTGATAAAACTTTAAATCACCGCTGACAATCGTATTATACTGATCGGCTACGGCAATCGGACCACCCGCCATCAGTTGCAAAGAAATCACGCTCTGTTTTTCACCATCCGTATTAAATGTATTCAAACGGGTAAAATCAGCATCCAGCACTACCTTTCCCCTTCCCGCAATGTGCGACCAACTGATAAGGCCGGTAAACATATTAGAGGTAGACGGCCATCCATTGGGATTGAACCATGTAGAGCCATTGCTTGCAAAGTGTTCCCACCCGCCTTTCATTGTATCGGCATCTACCCGAATCATATTACCATATTTCTTCTCCAACTCCGCATCATTTTTCAGATTGGGCATCACAAGCGAAGTGAATACCTGATACTTTGTGGCGGCCTCGGAAATATACTTCAGCGCGAGTTCGTATTCTTCACGTCCATATCCTCTACCGGGCATTCCGCCGGCACCATCTCCCGTTTCAAACAGACAGAGGAAATCCATACGGATAAATTCTACTCCTATTTTCTTATAATATTTAAAGAAGCCATCAATAAACTCTTTAGCGCCTTCATGACTGGGAACTACCCAAGTAAAGGCATCCCCTTTTTCCGGAAAAAGAACATCATCTTTGGCGGAATTGTACACTAAACTCCCCACTGTAATACCTTCCGTACCTTTTACTACCGTTTCATACGAGCAGTGTACCCATAACGGATTATCATAAACACCCAGTTTCAAACCTTTGGCCTTACATTTAGCTACTAAATCCGTCAGTTTTATACCGGCATAATGGGTCATATACCCACCCGGTTCAATACCGGGATCGTTTGTCATTGACATAAAGCCGTCCGTACAAATCATATCGTAACCATAAGGCAGAAGATTCTCCGATACCCAATCAATATTCGCATCCCAAGTCACTTCAGGCATATTCGTATTACTACCGGCCTGTTCGGCTACCCAGGCATACTCATATACACTCCAATATAAAGGAGCGTTCAAACTGATAGGTGCATACACCTGTTCATCGTCATCATCATCATCAGACGGCAAATTCTCGTCAGGAATCATATCAGGCGTCCATCCGGTTCCTTCATTTTGGCATCCCCCAAAAAGGGATGCCACAATCAATAAAAATTGTATAATAAATATTTTTTTCATAATTATCTGGTATTACGGTAGTTTTTCAAATTTAACTGTCATATCTATCACATTCAGAGATATCTTATATTCCCCGGCTTCATCCACTATCCACTTTTTGTCGTTCTCACCTGTAGTATCAGGATAAATTTTATGTTCCATTTTCTGGGCATTGGTAACTGAAGTACCATTTACATCAGGCATCAAATAATCACACTCAAAATTTTTAGTATTACTCAGGGGAAATTTTATTTCTCCTTGGTCGAGATGTCCTTCCCATACAAACGTACCTTCCTTTTCATCCGGATTATACTGGAAAGCTATTTTAAATGGTGTTTTCCATTTGGTTACAGTAGCGTCACCCGTCATCCAAACAGCTTTAATAGGGAGATTATCAGGTATTTCTATTTTTTCAAATGTTATTTCCATCATATAAGTATCCAACGTAATCCTATAATTACCAGTTTCACTTAGATTGACTTTCCATTTTGTATCATTAGCATCATTTGTTTCCGGATAATTCTTGCGTATCATCTTTGTCGAAAAAATAGATGCTCCGTTTGTTTCAGCCATCAGATAATCACACTCAAATCCTTTATCATTCTGCAACATAAATTTTAGTTCTCCTTCGTATAAAGGACCCTTATATTCAAATTCTACTTGGTTCTTTTTATTCAATTCAATGGTACTAGGAACGTTCCAGCCTGCCGGAGTAGCGTTACCTATTATCCATATATTTTGATAATCATTTCCATCCGGATATTCACTTGCAATAGTTAATTTCTCCACATCGACAGTAATGAAATAATACCCATCCGTATCTATGTGGAACAATGTTTCCGTACCATCATCCGTTTCATTATAAACCAAAGTATTGTCATCGGCGCCTCTTGTATAAGAAGGTGTCAGACTTGTCCGGCTCTTTATGAACTTAAAGTCACCTTTCTTCAAATGTCCGCCCCATTCATATTTTTGTTCGGAAAGCACCTCGTTCATTTTAAGCGCTTTAGTTGCATCCATCCCTTCAACGGCGGTACCTACAATGAAAAGATCTCTTGCCGCAATATAATAACCTGTCACCGAAAACTGCACCTTGGATATTTCCGGTTTCATATATACACTGCCTCCTGAAACTTCAGCTATGATTTCTGCCTCTAACATGGCGGTTTCTCCCGCTGTTACCTTCCACCCGCTCAATAAAGCGTTCATTTCCTTGTGCGTATAACTGATACTTTGTACACCTTCCGGAATTTCTACTTTTGCGATGGAAGTCTCAAAGTTATTATCGGCCATATCCATCTTAAAATAATATGTGAGTTTCGTTCCTTCTCCGCGATTGGCAGCACTTCCCCATGTAAAGGATATTGCTTCTTCATTACCCAAATCCTGATTCAATACCACATCACTCGAAGAAACTTTCAGTCCCATCGTGTCTTGTGGGGAATCCAAAGTTATCCGTTCCGTTTCATCTTGACAGCCCATAATTACAAAGGGCAATGTCATTAGAATATTTCTTATCGTTTTCTTCATAATAAAAATCAATTACATTTTTAACCGTTAATTCCAATAAGGGCTTTGAACAAGTTTATCATTCTTATCCATTTCCGACTGATGAATAGGGAACCAATAATAGGCTTTCTTGTATACCCGTTTCAGATAAGGCGTACGTACATAGAAAGAAGACGGATCCTTTCCGCTGAAATTCATTCCGTAGAAATCTCCGTTCAATACATTTTCCGCTTCTTTCCAACGGCGAAGATCATCATAACGGATTCCTTCACAGCTCAATTCCACACGACGTTCGGCACGAATCAACTTGCGCATTTCCGCCTGGTCGTTCAAATCAACATGAATATAATTTTCATCCGTAGCACCCGTGGTATACTGACGAATGCCCGCACGTTCACGGATTTTATTCAGATAGACCAAAATGTCTCCATTACCCGGATCGGATTCGTTCAATGCTTCCGCATAATTCAGATAAGCCTCGCCCAAGCGATAGACAATACCCGGACGATACTTATAAGTACCCTGTTTTACATTTAAGTCCGGAGAGATTTTTTTACGTATCAAATAACCGTTTTGTGGAGCATCATGGGTATGCGGATTGTCGGCGCTTCCATTGAAAAAATTAAATAGACGCTTTTCCTGTGTGAAATAAGAGTTATTATAGCTCACCGTAATATAGAAACGAGGCTCACGATGACAATACATATTATAAGTGCCGCTTTTGGTTATCGCTCCTCCGTTCACTTCCGTATCCCACACTGTATTATCACGCGTTTCATCAGAACCAGAAAAACCGCTTTCCACATATTCGGAATCATCATTGATAGGCAGACCGTTTTCCGTAAAGAATGCATCCACCAACGACTGCGTAACGCCTAAGCCGCCGCTACCGCCACTGGCAGCCGGAGTGGCATGTTTTTCATATTCGCCATATTCCGAACCACCGGGACGTGCAAACAGAATTTCAGTATTTCCTTCGTCATATCTTGTCAGGAAAAGATTTTGATAAGACATAAACGGGTCTATTGTACCATCAGGATTATTCTCCGTATACAATTTATGTCCGGCAGCTTCAGCGGCATCAATCAGTTCTTTACAAGCCTGCGCCGCATACGCCCATTTACTCTTGTCGGCAGTAGTACTGAAAAGATTCTCGCCGTCCTTATTCTTATGATTTGCATAATCAGGATTTCCATTTACCAACGGACTGGCGGCAAAAAGTAACATACGGGCACGTACTGCAAGACACATGATAGAAGTAGCACGGCCGTATTTACGTGCTTCGGTATATTTGGCAGGAAGAATTTCGGCCACTTCCTTCAACTCTTTATCCACCCAATCCACCACTTCATAATAGGGGCGTTGTCCTTCCATTAAATCCGCCAAATTAAAGTCTGTCGGCGCTATATAGTTCGGTTTGAAAGGAACCGGACCATACGTATTTGACAGCAGATAATAATAATAAGCGATCATAAACCGCATCTCCGCTTTCATATACGTCACTTCAGTAGCACTGATTCCCTGTTCGGGCAGCGGATGTACGTTTTCTATAAAAATATTAGCCTCGCGTATCAGCTGGGGCAACCGTGCCCAATAGTTACCGTCCCAATCCGTAGAAGGTGTCCATTCGCCCAATAGCATCGGAATTACTTTCCAATCCCATTGCCGCCACCGTTCAGAGGCTGTCATATCATCACTGAGGATATCCCATCCTAATTTCCGCGCGTATCCCCAATAAGGATCGGGAACATGAGAATATACATTGGCAAGCCAACCCTCTATACGGGTTTTATCTTCGAATACCATAGGGAGTGTCAGTTCCGTATCAGGTTCTTTATCCAGATAATCGACGCATGAAGTCAAGAGCTGCATACCCAAAACTCCGGTTATAATATATTTAAATAGTTTCATAATATGATTGTATAGTTGGTTATCATTAAAAATTCAAGTCAAATCCCACCATCAAAGAGCGCATGGACGGATATTTCAAACCGTCGACGGTATCCAGTTCAGGATCCCAAAGTTTGAATTTGGAAAGATAGAACAGATTGTTACCGCTCACAAAGAAGCGGATGCTCTTGGCATGAATTTTACGCGTAACAGACTGAGGAATACTGTAACCCAATTCTATTGATTTCAGTCGCAAGAAACTCATATCTTTCTTCCACCAGGTAGAAGCACGGCTATTATTGGTATTCGTACTCTCTGATAGACGAGGCCAGAACACATCCTGCGAAGGATTCTTTTCTGTCCAGCAATCGGTATAATTATCGTATACATTACCCAATACGCCTTGTCCGCTCCCCGGAATAAAATAATCGGAACCACCGATAACGCGATACGCATCTGCAGAGCCCTGGAAGAAGAAGCTGAAATCCCATTGCTTGTAATTCAGGTTACCACCGAAACCGTATACCATACGCGGATCTTTTGTTCCGCCTATATATCCTTCATCCGCTTCCGTAATGACCCCATCATCATTCATATCGACATATTTGATATCTCCCGGACGTACCTCCGTTCCTAATTCAGGTTTCGGTATACCGGGTTTCAGTTCCCCGTTTATAAAATCATCTTCCGTAAAAAGGCGTTCTGCCTGCAATCCCCATAGGGTATTAATGGAGCGTCCCGTAATGGAACGGTAAGTTCCTTTGACCGATTCCGGCTCGTCTTTCTCCAATATCTCATTTTTAGCATAAGTGACAGTACCTCTCAGGCTCATTGCCCAATCATCATTGAACCGTTTGTCGTAAATTACCGAAAGATCATATCCCTGATTATTCACTTTACCATAGTTGGCATACGGATTAGACACGAAACCTGCTTGGGTAGGGATGGTAGAACGTTGCATAAAAATACTGGTACGTTTTTCTTTAAAGAAATCCAGTTGTACATCCAACTCGTTCCACAACCCCAATTCAAGACCGATATTCATTTTAAAAGCTTTTTCCCAAGTCAGATCGGAAACCCCTACTTCACCTTCCTGAATACCTGTGTAATAGTTGCTATCGGTATATCCGAAATGATAACCGCTGGAATTACTGTTAATGGTAGTGATATATGCAAAACGACGACCGCCGATATTATCATTACCTACCGAACCGACAGAAGCTCTCAACTTCAATTTTGTAATGTCTTCCTGCAAATTCCTCATGAAGTTTTCCTCTGAAATCAACCAACCGATGGCTAAGGAAGGAAAGAAACCGAAACGCTTGCCTTTTGCAAAGTTCTCCGAACCGTTGTAACCGAAATTAAATTCACTGATATAGCGGCGGTCGAAAGTATAAGAAAGACGACCGGCGATACCTTGTGTACGATTAGGTTGTATATCACCCCAGTCATAGCTACGCTGGTTGTATAAAAGAAGCGCATCAAGTGCATGTTTGTCAAAAGTACGGTTATATGTAACGGCAGCTTCCAGATAAGTACTTTGGTTTCCATAATTGGCATTACTTGAATGGTCTAAGAACTCACTACCATAACTCAAAATGCTGTGCACCAATTCTCCTTCATCATTACGCGACTTGGCCACACTGTAATAATCAGGCTCCTTACCGCGAGTAACAAAATTCTCATTATATGTATCGAATGCAAACGTTACTTTCATTTTCAGCCCCGGAGTAATCATCTTTAAGTTCTGTTCTAAAGAAAAAAGAGATTCCAGCTTACTTTTCCCACCACGATAATAACCGTTTTGTGTACTCATAGCCCATGGGTTTTTACGAGTATTGCTAACACGAGGAATGGTACCATCCGAATAAATGGCAGGATGTACGAATGGTGGAGTCTCGAAAGCAGCTTGAAACAGTTCATCCGTACTACTTCTCGATTTACGAAGATTCTGTAAATAACCTCCCACATTGAAACGTAAAAGCGTTGTTTTCGTCAAATCCAAATCCACATTGGCACGAATATTATAACGGTTCAGTTTGCTTTGCGTATCGTAAGGCAGTGTTTTATCAGACCCCATAATTCCGTTTTCATGGTAAAGAGAAGCTGTCAATGAATAGCGAAGTATTTCCGTACCGCCGGATACCGTCAGATTTGCACGCGTAGAATTAGCGTAATCCTTGGTTATCGCATCTATCCAGTCTACATCAGGATATAAATCTTTATCATATCCATAATAAGTCTTCAAAATCTGGTCTTTCGTAAACAGCCTTTTGTTCGGGTCGGGCTGAAGCGTATTCAGCAAACTCATATATTCGGCAGCTCCTATGAACTGAGGAAGCTTTGTAGGAGCTTGAATAGATTGTTCTACACGTAAATTTACGGAAGGAGCAGATACCGAACCACGTTTGGTATTAATCAAAATAACACCGTTGGCACCACGCACACCATACATGGCACTGGCCGACGCATCTTTCAATACCGAGAACGATTCTATTTCTGCCGGATCGATGTCATTCAAACTACGTTCCACACCATCTACCAAAACCAACGGAGACGTATTTCCGCTGAATGAAGATATACCGCGAATCCAGAAATTTGAGTTATCATACCCAGGCTCTCCCGAAGGCTGTACGGCAATAATACCTGCCAGTTGTCCTGCCAGATTATTACTCATGGAACGAGACGAACCTACCTGCAATTTTGAAGGCTCTAAAGTTTGCACGGAACCGATGACGGAGAGTTTCTTCTGATTACCGTATCCCACAACTACCACTTCATCCAATGCTTCTACATCTTCCAATAAAGTAATATTAAAATTGATATTATTACCAACCGGAATTTCCTGAGTTTTAAATCCTACATAGGTGATGACAAGAATACTGCTTTTATCAGGTACTTCAATATAAAAATGACCGTCAATATCGGTAATAGTCCCCCCTGAAGAACCTTTTACCATAATATTTACACCCACTAAAGTGTTTTTTTCTTTGTCGATGACAGTACCACTGACACGGATACCTTTTTGTTGCTCGATAGTCTCACTTTCGGAATATGGAGTCTCCGCATATAACGGAAATACATATACCCCGCAAAATAAAGAACCTACAAGCAGTGTTTTCTTTAAATTCATAAGTAATTACATTTATTGGTTATTACAATGATATTATTCAGTCCTTGTTATAATTTCAAAGGCTGATGCAAACATCATAAATTAATCTAATACAAACAAATATATAAGATTAAAATACAAAGATAGCTTACTATCAAATACCTGAAAATCAAATATTTGATAGTAAGATCAAGACATAAAAATACAAATGCCGTACAATACTTAAAAGGATGTAATCTGCATAATATTTTCTTCAAAATGCTCCGGATCCAGCGATTTCAGCCTTAACCGCGAGCGATAAGAATAGATGGTAGCTTTAGAATAGCGTAAAAAAGATGCAATGCGTTCACTATCGGTGATTCCCAAGCGAATCAGAGCAAAGATACGCAGTTCCGTAGTCAGACGACCCTCTTGCTTAGGCACAATGGAGTTGTTTGCAGGTAACAATGAATTGAATGCTTTTACAAAAGATGGGAACAGGTGCAGGAAAGTTTCATCAAAGGTATTATAAAACGCTTCGACTTCCTCTTCGATAATGACGGAAGATTTCAATGTTTTAAATAAATCCTCAAGTTTACCGGACGCCACTTTTTTATTGAGCATTCTGCGGTAATTATCCATCTTGTCGATGTAAGAAGAACATTCCGTCATAAACTTGGTAATGTAAAGCTCCTTAATATTGTTAGCTTCCGAAAGCGACTGGTTCATATCCGACAATGCGTGATTGGTTTCATGGAGCTCTTTATTGGCAGATTGAAGTTGTTCGTTTACAGAATTAAGCTCCACATTCAACTGTCTTAACCGTTCATTGGCCTTGTTCAGCTCGCTTCTTGCCGCCGATAGTTTTTTTATTTGCCGCCGTACATAAATTACCAAACCGATAAGAAACACAGACAATATGCTGATACATGCCAATGCAATCATCATCTGTTTCTTTTCTTTCTTCGTTTTGACTTGATAGGCATTAGCGATAATAGGCAATGTTTGTGTCACTTCAATAGTACGCAGGCGGGCATTACAGAATGTAGCATCATCCAACGAACGGCGCATATAAATATATGCCCGATTGATATCGCCTTCTTCATAGAGGATAGTGGCCAATCGGCGCAGCGAAATATATTCTTTTACCGCCCATTTCATATCAGCCATTGCAGAGACAATCAAGTATTTCTTTTCTTCTTCCCTGTTTCCTTGTCTTCTGTAAAAATCGGATATGGAGTAGGCCACATAGGCTACATCACGGTTATCAGGATCCAGTTGGCGGTAAAAATCGAGTAATATCTGCAACCCTTTGCTATAATCTCCCTGTTCCAACAATCTGTCAGCACGTATATAAACATCGGTAGAATCATTTTTCTGCATAATCGAATCTTTATAAAGCATGGCTTTTGCCCGATATTCCTTGCTTTGAGACTCGATAATGGTATACTTTACCATAGCTTCATACAGTGTATTGTAAATGTGGAAATAATACCTCTCCAGATATTCTGCCAGCGTAGCCCGGTTAATATTTTGTAAAATATCCGATGCTTCTTTATACATACCACCCTGTATCAGCACATAAGCCATATTCAATCTTGAATCGTCAATGTAATCCTGGCGATTCATCTTATAGGCAGATACCAGTTTTTCCTGTGCATAATGAAGTGCGGAATCAACCACATAAGAAGAATATTCATTGAAAAGAAGGTTCTTCAACTGATAGCGTTCTTCTTCCGATGCGGTTTTGCGTAATTTTGATTTTACGTCAGAAATACGTCCCTCGCGAATATCAACATATTTCTGCTGTTCAGCCACTACTCTATCCAAATCTTCCAAAGAGGGAAAAGCGGTGTTTTGAGCCTGTCCAGCACAGAAATGTAACAATATCGATACGAAGAAGATGTTTCTTTTCATTTTTATAAATTTTTGATGAATACAAAGTTACTACAAAAAAGTGAAATGCGGAAGAATATGGTAATGGATTTGATTT
>ERZ779895.1825-NODE-1825-length-21187-cov-3.141350_pt1 | contig 21187 bp, 17 predicted proteins | sample MGYA00511093_ERZ779895 | MGnify/ENA primary metagenome ERZ779895 (study PRJEB29588, sample SAMEA2142970) | human gut metagenome | biome: human gut; feature: human-associated habitat; material: faeces | place: Denmark | collected 2008/2010 ... | reverse complement strand
GGAAAGCCATAATCGTAATCAGAACCTCACCCTTGGCATCCATTGTGTTGATGGATTCCTTTTCGAAGAAGACGGGAATGTTCTTATCCTTCAGCTGGCGGATGTATTTCAGGCAATCCAGCGTGTTTCTGGCAAATCGGCTGATGGACTTGGTGATAATCATGTCGATGTTTCCGGCCTCGCAGTCGTCAATCATACGGTTAAAGTCCTCACGCTTTTTTTTGTTGGTGCCGGAAATACCATCATCGGCGTAGATACCGGCAAATTCCCATTCCGGGTTTTTCTGTATAAATTCTGTATAATGCTCGACCTGAGCATCGTAGCTTGTAGCCTGTTCATCGCTGTCAGTACTGACTCTGCAATACGCCGTGACTCTAAGCCTTGGCTTTGCATCCTGCTGTCTGGCAGTGTTTCCGACCTGCCGTTTTGCAGGGATGACCATAACATTTCCCATTATTTGACCTCGCTTTCTATCAGGCTGTATGGGTATTCTGCCTGCCTGACCGGATTTTCATAATTTTCTGTAATGTCACCAAGTCGAAAGGCTGTCGGTGGCTTTTTTATGATTGGCGCAATATAGCGGTCATTCCGTCCGAGCTTTGTGGAGCGTTTGGTAAGCTCCGCACTGACGGCATCGAAGGATGCCGGATCAATGATGGCAGGGTAGAAGTCGTCTCCGAGGTAATGCCTGTTTAGCATCATGCGCTTGGCACCTGCATGGAGAAGGTCAAGCCCGGCTTCCTTCGCAGCATTGGTAAGGGATAGACCGCTTAAATAATGCTTGTAAAGATCCCGAACCTGAGCGGCAGCAGATTCATCTGTCACTGCCTTGCCATTCTCAATCCGGTAACCGAAGGGTGTGTGTCCCATCAAATCACCTCCTTGGATTCTTTTTCGATAGATTAGTTTGTCTTCTCGTAAACCTTCATGCGGGCTTCGTGATATTCAAGATCACGCTTAGCACTTTCCTGTTCGCGAATCTCACGCTTGTGGTCATTGATGAGGTTCTGGATCGCAGTGATAAGAAATACCACACTGAACAACAGCCAGATTGCAAGAAGAATAACAACGAGAATAGTCTGCAACATTTCCATAGTCGCCACCTCCATTAATTAAGGAAATCGTCATCTTCATCCGATGCGAAATCAGACTCAGCACTTACCTTACCACCAAGAGGCTCACCGTCACGAATCTTCTGCAGATTGTTAAGACCGCAGGCGATACCCTTATTGCCGGAGCTGTTGAAGGCATAGAAGCTGATGCTGGCACGACCATACACACCGGAGTAAACCTCGGAGCGAGTAAGAATCGGATTGCGATCTGCATCCACGATGCCAGGAGCAGAGGTTGCATTGGCATTTACGAAATAGGCATTGGCGTAGGCCGGATCGTCCGGACGCTCCATGTCGCCATCACGAAGAGGCGTCTTGATGACAGAGAGGGCAGGTACAGACTTGCCATTGCCCTTAAGCTTGGCTTCGCCCTCCTTGTAAGCGGCTTCGATGGCAGCTTCAATCTTGGCGATGGTCTTGGTATCAGATTTCGGAATGATCAGAGATACGCTGTACTTCGGTGTACCTCCATTGATGGATTTCGGCTCCCAGACGTTGGCATAAGACCAACGAGTGTCAGGACCAGTGATTACCTTCATAGGATTGTTGATTTTTACATTCTTGTTCATTTAATTTTCCTCCATAAAATCAGTTTTTGCATTGTTCATTGCCGGACGTTTATCGCTCTCCGGTACGAGCGTCGGTTTACCTTGAGGCTTTTCAATATAGGCGGTAAGCAGCTCATCGAATCTGGATTTGCCAAGACGCTTCTGCATGGCAGTGATACCAAGGAGCTTCTTTTCATATGGATCAAATCCGGCATCTGTAACTGCCTGGATGACCGCTTCCTCATTGGAATACTTACGGTTGGATCTTCCTTTGACTAACTTCCAGCCAGCCCATTCCTTACCGCTGATGGCCTGCTGCAGAGCATATTCTTTGATATCGGATGCCCAGGCAACCAGCTCATCTGCGCGGGAGAGGATGTATTCAATCTCCGAATCCTCTAAAAGAGGTGGAAGCTTGAAATCGTACTGAGCCAGCGTAAGATTGGCTTCCGCTCTGGCACGGCATTCGTGCTTGGCCTTACAGAAACCACACCATTCGCCACAGAGGAAGTTTCCGTCTCCGGCAAAGACCAGAGCAGCGGTAGGCTTTAAGACTTCATCCGCCCACCTGTATAAGCCGTCCTTGGAAATCTCAAAGGTGGGCTTGTACTCACAAAGCTCGTGAGCATCGGTGCCTTCCGCAGCATAATCGCTGCCTTTATCCTCATATGTCTCGCAGAGCCTTGCGGAAGGCGGGCAGTGGAGCCAGCGGTCTGAAGAGGAAGCAGATAAGATAGCATGTCCTTTAGGTGGCATCGTCAAGTACCTCCGCATCCTGTAACAAGGCTTCATAGTGCTTCGGATCAACAGCAGATAGCTTGGAAGCACCATACTTCTGAAGTAATGTACGGATAGCAGCGGTATGCCCGGCACGGGACTTTTCTGCTAAGACAGCTCGTACATCCTCAAGCTTCAGCTCCGGTTTCTTTTCTTTCTTGGCAGCAGGCTCTTTGGCAGGTGCTTCATCAGCAGTGCTACCAAACTGTTCTGCTAACCAGCTGGCTGCTTCGTTAATAGCAGCGGCTGCACTGCGCAGCTCTTCGATGGTCATAGCCATATCGCTCATTTTGCTCATAGCAATGTTCTCCTTTCTCTGATTGTCTTTGCTGTGCGAGGATGGTCATGTTTCTCGCCATTCTTGCGGATACGTGGGAGATTGCATTCAGTACTGCAATCAGCTCCGTGTCGTTATCGCCTGAATCGAAGTTGGACTTCTTCATGTGCTTCACCTCCGTTTCTGTGATGGTTAAGGCTTGTTGTTTCGTGCCTTACACCTTCCACTGGAGATGAGTGGCGGATTTGAGCGGAGAAAAGTTGAAAAAATATAAAATCCCTCCGGGCATCGGTTGATGGCATGCCAAGAGGGATGAATTGCTACATACGATATGTAGGATTAATGGCCACGGACCTTACGGAGCTCCGTGCGGATCTTCTTCATCTGATCAGCGAAGGTACGCTGCGGGCGACCGAGCTTTTCAGCGATTGCACGATCTGAGATCTTGTAATCATCAAGCCAGCACTGAATGATGGTATCAGCATCCGGATCAAGTTCTCTCAACCTATTAAAAAGCTGGTTGAGAAGGAGCCTGTCTGCAATTACATTCTCCATTGATGGTGATGAATCAGGAATGCAATCGTACATATTGGCTTCACCGTCTTCGGTAGGAATATCGAGTGAAAGCGTATCTCCAGCTGCATGATATTTGCATCCGATACAGTCTCCAGCGCATTCCCAGAGATGTTTTTTGCTACACATACAACGATGATGATGCTGCTCTTTATGACGGATGCGGTCGGCTTCCTTATAGAAAGCATCACGCTGTTCCTTTGTGACGGAGATTTTCTCTCCTGTAGAGCGAAGATAGATGAATGGTGTACTAAGATTTTCATGATTTGACATAAATTTTCCTCCTGTGATTGGCTTTGTTGAGCAATCGCAGGGGCATTTGGCTATCACGAAATTCGCATCTTCCTATCATCACAAAACGTTGCGTGCAATTGAAAAGGAGTGTGGATTGTGATATACTTTATTAAGGTTTATTGGGGTTTAATCTGATTTGCATACCAGAGAAAATCCTGCATCAAAATAAAAAAGCCCCTGTGATTTGCTCACAAGGACATCCAATAGTTGCTTGAGTTAACGTGTCATAGTTGGCAGAGTTAGTAGAGTTGGTGTTTTGAAAAAGAGGGACAATCAATGACGAATAGAGAGAATATAAGACTCTGCGGCGGCACGTTCTTCACCTTATTGCTTGAGGATAGAAAGCCACGGGCCGGAGTAAGAGAACATTACGCGGGAGAGAAGGATGGGCTGTCTGAACCAGAAGTATTGATAGGATTATCTAAGGTTTTGGTGCCTGATTTTCAGGAGCCGCTAGAAAGTATGATGACAACTATTAAAGGGAATACGTCGGAATACAAGAGCTGCAAAAACAAAGGAGGCACTTATTTTCCTTTTGGCAATAAAGTTGCTTTGACGGCATTTGATAAATGCATAAAAGAAAATTATCGGGTTGCGTTGAATCGAATGATTGAATTTTGCGATGAGTTTCTTCACGTAAAAGACAGTACAAAAAAAGACGAGAGGCTGGTCAAGGCCCTTATCGATACGATAGATAAAGATGATTCAATAGAATCAAACCAGCTATTCTACGCTTTACAGGATGGCATGGGCATGTCGAAAGCAGATATTATCAAAAGCCAGAGTTTTTGCTTTCAGACATTTTTGCTGGGAATTCTGCACTTTTGTGTTATGCGTACCGATCCTGCAACGATTGGAAAAGAAACCTTTGATTTCTGGTGTCCGCCAAAAAACAGAGCACCCAGAACATATGTGGGAACTATGGGTGAGGATTGGAAAAAAGAAGTGAAACTGACTTATGCAGAAGAAATTGAAGCAGAACGCAAAGATCCGGAAATTGTCGAAATAATAGAGGCGGATCAGGAACAGACATATGAAGAACAGCAGTCGGATGTAGAGGGACAAGATATAAAAGAAGCTCCGCAAATGAATTTCACTTTTAACGTTACCGGCAATAACAATAGCTTCTACAACCATGTTGATACGGTAAATAATTACTATGGAGGAAAGAAGGATGGAAAATAAGCCTCAGTTAAATAAGCCTACCGTGCTTCAACAAAATAACACTCCGACGGAAATTAACCTTCCGGGCGATCATAATACGCTTATTGCTCATGCGGATAATGTGAAAAACGAATATAGGCCTACAATTCTGATCACGAATCCCATGCCGGGGATGCAGCAAGGTTACGCGATATCAGTAACACTAAACCTCGATTTCTATAATTTGATAGTCGTCGCTGGAGATGTCCTTGATGGAACAAATCATGTGATGGTTGATAAAGAGAGAGCTATTACAGAGAGTACATCAGATGAATTGAAAAAGCAGTATGCTGCATTGACACCGGAGGCTATAGCTGAAATAAAAACGTTTCCAACAATCATAGCCACTGAAAACCATAGTTATGGGAAAACCGATGAAGCGCATTATGCTCACTATGGAATTGTCACCGATATAAAAGTTCAAGATAACGGAATAAAGATATACTATCAGTTTTTGAATTCGATTCCACAGCAGAAACTGAATGAGCTTTTATTTGAATTAGGCCTGCAGGGGAACTCGAATTTTAATGAGCTTAATCGAATGCATTGGGCAATTAAAAGAATCAATATGGTAGAAGTTTTAAGAGAAAATGGAATTCAAGTTTTCTCTATGTGATACAGCTCGCAGACAGCAGTGAATGGAGGTAGAAAATGAGCAAGGAATACGAAGAAATGAACGTAGAAAAATGGGTAAACCTTGAGGATGTAGCAGTACATCTGAGTCTCAGCCAGGATACCGTCAGGACATGGATAAAAGAAGGTAAGCTGCCTTTTTACAAAGCAGGTAAGAGATATAAGTTTAAAATTTCCGAAGTTGATGAGTGGGTTAGAACAGGGAAAATTAAGGAATAAAAGAAAAGAGGTGCGGTATATTCTATGAAGCCAAAGATGCAATCAGCAATTGAAAGAATAACCTTAAACGATGCGACTTTTACTGGAGAAGTAATTGAGCCGACTTTCGTAAACTTTTTCTACGGAAAGAATGGTGCGGGAAAATCCACAATAGCCAGATCTCTTCGTGATAATACAGGAATAGAATGGAAAAATGGCAAGTCAGCATCAGACTATGATGTGCTTACATACAATACAGAATTTATTGATGCCAATTTCGCCAACTATGGCAATCTGGCCGGTGTATTTACCGTTTGCGAAACAAATATAGAAGTGCAAAAAAAGATAGAGGCCCTTTAAGCTGATAAGAGTGCGGTTGCGGAAGAGTATAAAAAGAAGTTCGAAGCAGCTGAATCAAAGAGAAAGGAAAAAGAAGGTGCCTTAGGAGTATTTCAGGAAGCCTGCTGGAATCAAAGCAAAACACTTAGACCAACATTTGATGCAGCTATAAAGGGTAAGAAGACGAAAGCTCTGTTTGCAGGTGCAATTCTAAAGATTACTCCGGTTCATCATGATGGAATTGCACTTGAAGAAAGGGTAAAGACTCTTTGGGGCGGTGATGATAAGCAGTACGGTAAATTCACTAAGGCAGGAAAAGTTTCTTATGCTTCGCTGCCTGGATTTGATTTAATGGGAAAAGTTGTTGCTAGCAGCAGTGAAACGCCGTTTGCAAACTTTATCAAGAAATTAAATGCAACCGATTGGGTAAGACAAGGTCATACTCATTTTGCCGGACAAACGGATGGCAAATGCCCATACTGCCAGCAAAAATTACCGGTGTCATTTGAGGATGATCTGCTCAAATGTTTCGATGCTCAGTATCAGGAGGATATTGCAGCAATCAGTAATTTTCAGTCAGTTTATGTATCTGAAATGAGCAGTTTAGTGCGCACATTTGAAAGCAATCTTGATGAGGTTCTGCCAGGACTGAACACAGATGAATATCAGGCAAAGGTAAAGAACTTCAAGGATGCGATTACCATCAATACACAGAGAATTGAGGCCAAGGTTAAAGAGCCGACTACGGTAGCATCGCTTGAGGATACAGATTCTTTACTGCTGGAAATCGGCAGCATCATCGATCAGATGAATGTTCAGATAGAGGCTCACAATACCCTGGTAGGTGATAAGAAGAACCAGCAATCAAAATGCAGCAAAGAAGTGTGGGAGTATTTGGCTTTTGTGCTTCAAGATGCTGTAAAAGAATACAACGATACGCTTGCTAATGCGGATAAGGAATTAAATGCACTTAAAACAGAGCTGAATAATCTGAAAACAAAGGATGGAAATATCACAACTGAAATTAGCAACTTGAATAAGCAGGTTGTTAATACCGAGGCCACGATTGAGGGCATCAACAGAATATTAAAGACTTCTGGCTTCCAGGGGTTTAATCTTCGTGCAAAGAAAGATGTGCAGAATACATACGAGGTTATTCGCCCAGACGGAACGATTGCTGAGAAATTATCAGAGGGCGAGCGTAATTTTATAGCTTTCTTATATTTTTACCATCTTGTAAGAGGTAGCTTCAGTGATAAGGAAGTGAAGGATAAGATTGTAGTGATTGATGATCCGGTTTCCAGCATGGATAGCAGTGCACTTCTCATCGTAAGCGCACTGGTGCGCGAAATGGTTGAAATCTGTCTGAATAACACGGATTATTTGAATCAGAAAATTGAAGGTAACTTTATCAAACAGATCTTTATTTTGACTCACAATGTCTATTTCCATAATGAGATAACGCCACGTCAGGTAAATAAATACAGAAGTACATCTTTCTATCTCATACGCAAAACAGATAATATTTCGCATATTAAGCTGTGTGTAAGACAAAGCCACACAGCGCCGACGGATGAGGAAAACTATAATCCGATTCAGAACTCTTATGCAGCTCTATGGGATGAATACAAAGAATTGAAGACCGTGAATACCCTTACGAATGTGGTACATCACATTCTGGAATACTACTTCATCCAGATTTGTGGATATGCCGGAGCCGATTTACAGAAGATTGTCCTTGATGACAATAAAGACAAATTCGTAGATAACAGTGGTAGTAAGCCGGATTATACGAAACATGAACTGGCGTCGGCACTTCTTTCTTACATTGACAGTAGCCCGGCGCTGATTGCGGATGGTTTCAATATCATAGAGACGGGATTTGATGCAGAGCAGATAAAAGAAGTGTTCAAGATGATTTTTGAGGCAATGCAGCAGGAGCAGCATTACAAAATGATGATGAATACGGAGTCCTGATTATGGGACACGATAAGAATTAAAATGAATTTAGTCAGGGATATCAGATCCCGATGAATGGAGGATACAGTAATGGCTGAAAAGCAGACAATTGACGCAATGTGGGACGACTCTCCTGTTGACGTTTCTACAGAGGTGAATTTTATCTGGTCTATCGCAAACAAGCTGCGCGGTACTTACCAGAGTGATAAATACAAGGATGTCATCATTCCGATGGTTATCATCCGTAGATTTGAGTGTGCATTGGCACTAACAAAGCAGAAAGTAGTAGACCAGTTCAAGGCGAATCCGGTATATCCGGCAAAGGCGATGTATCGTGTATCCGGATATCAGTTCTACAACACTAGTGAGTTTGATCTTGCAGAGCTGGTAAATGATGCGGATCATCTGGCTGCAAACTTTAAATCTTACATTCAAGGTTTTTCTGCAAATATTCAGGACATTATTAAGAGCCTGGATTTTGATAAGCAGATTGACAAAATGGACAAGAACAATCGTCTGCTCAGTGTGGTAAAGGCTTTCTCAGAGTTGGATCTGAATCCGGTGACAATCGATAACGTAAAGATGGGATACATCTTTGAAGATTTGATCAGAAGATTTTCAGAAAATGCTGAGGCTGGTGATCACTATACCGGAAGAGACATCATCAAGCTGATGGTCAATATTCTTCTGGCAGAAGGATGTGATGATATCTTTGACGATGGAAAGGTCATCACCGTATTGGATCAGGCGTGCGGAACCGGTGGTATGCTTTCCACCAGCTACAACTTTATCAAGCGCTATAATCCGTCTGCGGATGTGCGTCTGTTTGGTCAGGAAATTAATCCAGAATCATATGCGATCTGCTTGGCTGAGATGATGATTAAAGGTCAGAACGCAGAAAACATTTGCTATCAGGACACGATGAAAGCTGACCGATTCAAGGGAACCAAGATGCGTTTCGTTATTGAAAATCCGCCGTTCGGTACACCCTGGGGCGGTAAAGATGCAGCAGAAGGTGTGGAGCAGGCAGTTAATGATGAATATACAAAAGGCTTCGACGGTCGCTGGGGTGCGGGCCTTCCAGGTTCTGGCGATATGCAGATGTTGTTCTTACAGTCTGCAATAGATAAGATGGACGACAATTTTGGACGTGCTGCGATTATTGAAAATGGTAGTCCACTGTTCTCTGGTGGAACTGCTTCCGGAGAAAGCCAGATTCGTCGTTGGATGTTGGAAAACGATCTGATTGAAGCAATTATTGCACTGCCTACGGATCTTTTCTATAACACAGGTATCGCTACATACATCTGGGTACTTTCTAAGAATAAGAGACGTGAGAGAAAAGGCAGGATTCAGTTGATTGATGCATCAGGGTTTTATAACAAATTACGTAAAGCTCTTGGTGATAAGAAAAACGAAATCTCTCCGGAGAATCGTACTGAGATTACGAAGCTCTATGCAGACTTTGCTGAGAATGAATATTGCAAGATTTATGCGAATGAAGAGTTTATCTATCGTGAGTATACCGTGATGCAGCCACTCCAGAGAAGCTATGCCATCACAGGAGAGAGAATTGAAGCAATGCTGTCAAAGGGCTCTCTTTCCTCTCTTTACGATCAGGCTAAGGTGGATGAACTGGAGAATATGGAAGAACTATCCGGTAAGGACTTAAAGAAGCTGGAAAATTACCAGAATAACCGGCCGGTTTATGAAGCAATCATTGCGGCACTGCAGGCGGTAGTATCAGAACAGGTTTATAATTCACCAAAAGCATTTATGCCGGTGCTGACAAAGGCCCTTGCCAATGCAACAGCAGATAAGAAACTGCTTGATAAGATTGCAGATGGTTTGTCTGTCATGGATAAGGATGCAGAAATCCAGAAAGATAAAAAAGGCAATGTTCTCTATGATAAGGAAACCAAAGATACAGAACTGGTGAAATGGGAAGAAAACATCTCAGATTATATGGCAAGAGAAGTACTGCCGCATGTCCCGGATGCTAAGGCATTCTTTGAAGAGGATCTGGGAAAAAAGAAACCAGTCATAAAGACCGGTGCAGAGATTCCATTTACACGCTATTTCTACAAGTATCAGCAGCCAACACCAAGCGAAGAACTGGAAATGAAGTTTATGGATCTGGAGCTTTCAGTTTCTGAACGTGTGTCAAAGTTGTTCGGGTAAGGCGGTGAAGATATGCGAGAGATGAAAGATAGTGGAATATCGTGGATAAATGAAATTCCTAGGAATTGGAATGTAGAGCCAATTAAATACAGTTATCGTCTTATTGCTGGAGCTACGCCTGAAAGTACAAATGTTGATTTTTGGGATGGAGATATAAAGTGGATAACGCCAGCAGATTTTAAGACAAAAGATGTTTTTGTAATGGGAGGAAGCAGAAATCTTACTATTGAAGGATATAAATCCTGCAGTACAAGTATACTTCCAATTGGAAGTATTGTGTTTTCTAAGCGAGCACCAATCGGAACGGTTGCAATAACGGCGGATAAGCTCTGCACAAATCAAGGCTGTTTAGGTCTCGTAGAAAAGAGTGGCAGAGTTCTGAATAAGTTTTATTTCTATGTAATTAGTATCTACGGAGAGGTATTTAACCTTTATGGATCAGGAACAACCTTTAAGGAAATATCTGCAAATATATTTGCAAACATCAAACTCCCAATGCCTCCAATACAGGAACAAAAGCGTATTGTTGGTTTTCTCGATGCCAAGTGCGCCGAGATAGATGCTCTCACAGCGGATATTCAAACGCAGATTGACACCTTAGAGCAATATAAACGGTCCGTCATTACTGAAGCGGTAAGCAAGGGGCTGAATCCAGACGCTGAAATGAAGGACAGCGGGATTCAGTGGATTGGCAATATGCCTTCGCATTGGGAAGTTATTCGTGGCAAGTACATTCTACGATATATGCAGAAGCTGGTGCGTGATGATGATGGTGTAATAACCTGTTTCCGCGATGGTGAGGTAACTCTGAGAAGCAATCGACGTGAAGATGGTTTTACGATGTCCGACAAAGAAATCGGTTATCAAGGCATTGATATCGGTGATCTGGTTGTACATGGTATGGATGGCTTTGCAGGCGCTATTGGCATTTCTGATTCAAGAGGAAAGGCGTCACCTGTACTTAATGTTTTAGATACCAACCAAAACAAGCGTTACATTATGTATTATCTTCGCAGCATGGCGTACAGTGATGTATTTCTTGCACTGGCAACCGGAATTCGAGTTCGTTCTTGTGATTTGCGTTGGAACAAGTTAGCGGATCTTTCATACCCTGTTCCACCGCTGGATGAACAAAAAGCGATTGTTGAACATGTCGATGCAGTGCTTGTAAAAGTGGATGCTGTTATCTCTGATAAGAAAGCGCAGCTTGCAACACTTGACGAATATAAGAAATCACTCATCTTTGAGTATGTAACTGGGAAGAAGGAGGTTGTCTAATGGCTACTTTTGAAGAACAACTTAATAATCTGCTAGAAAGGACTCATTCTATTAAAAGCCCAATTAATGCAGCGGCAATTGGTACGGATATAAACGAATATAATCGCCCGAGTGAAGTATGGGTCAATGATGTAGAGATTTTTTACAATAATTATCTTAAAGAACATCCATTAGGCGACCGCATGAAAACACTCCTGTTTCATAGAAATCTGGATGCTTACAAAAATCTCGTTGGATGTTTGGAGAGTATCAGTAAGGACCAAGATTTTATAAATAAAATGAACGGAATTTCAATGGTTAGTGTACCAAAGTATCAGGCAAAAACCTTGCCTGAATTTGATGTGTTTATTTCCCATGCTAACAAGGACAAAGAAGATTTGATTGAAGAATTATATCAGTCATTAAACAAACTAGGTATTAAGATTTTTTATGATAAAGAGTCTTTGGAGTGGGGAGATAATTGGAAGGATCGTATTCTGAACGGCACGAAAAAAGCAGAGTTTGCAATTATCGTTATTTCGGAAAATTTCTTTGATCGAGAGTGGACCGAGCGTGAATTGAATGAGTTTTTAAATAGACAGAATAGAAATGGCCAAAAGCTGATTCTTCCGATTTTGCACAACATTACGGTTTTACAGTTACAAGAAAAGTATCCATCTATAGCGGATATACAAGCGATTGATTCATCCAAGTACAGTTGCGACCAGATTGCTTTGCTTTTTGCACGTCAACTAATCAAACGGCTGCAAAGCGAGTAAGGAGGGACAATCAATGGATGATAAAACGATAATTGATATTACGAACTTGGATGCGGAAAAACATGCAGAAAATTCTGCAAAACGAGTTGCTTCATACAGAGAGAAGCTTCTTCATCACGCATCAATTCTTTCCGAAAAAGAATATCAGAAATTTCTTCTTGAAAGACTGGAGAAGGACAATGGTTTTGTAGTCCGTAAGGCTGCAAATTTTGACCGCTATTATGCCGTGGATCGTGAGATGCTCTTTAAATTCTTGAACGATACACAGCCTGATACGATGGATTATCTGCGTAAAATTTACAAAGACGATTTGGAAGAGACGATTGTCAGCTTCATCAATGCGGAGACTACGAAGACACGAGGCAGCCTGATTGAGGTGCTGAAGCATGGCATTGAGCTTTCGAATCAGAAGATTGAGCTCATGTATACGAAGCCCGCGACTACCTTTAATCCGGAATTGATAAAGAAATATAGCCAGAATATTTTCTCTGTAATGGAGGAGGTTTGGGCCAGCGACAAGGAAAGAATCGATGTAGTTATTTTCTTGAATGGTCTGGCGATTATGGCTTTTGAGCTGAAATGTAATGCAGCAGGTCAGTCTTATCAGGATGCCATCTATCAGTTCCGTACTGACCGAAATCCGAAAACGAGACTCTTCCGCTTCAAAGCCGGAACCCTTGTAAACTTCGCTATGGATTTAGAAGAAGTGTATATGACCACTAAACTTGATGGTCAGGCTACATTCTTTTTGCCTTTTAACATGGGTAATGGTCATGGTGTTACCGCAGGGGCTGGAAATCCGGCATTTAAAGATAAATACAGTGTGTCCTATATGTGGGAGGATATCCTTACCAAGGATACGATTCTCGATCTGATCAGCAAGTTTATCTTTGTGGAAGTAAAAGAAAAGGTCGATGAAGAAACCGGAAAAGTGAAGCGCTCGGAAAATCTGATTTTTCCACGTTATCACCAGCTGGATGTTATACGTAAGATACTGACAGATGTACGTGAGAATGGAACAGCACAGAATTATCTGATTCAGCATAGCGCTGGATCCGGAAAGACCAACTCCATTGCGTGGCTGGCACACCGGTTAACTTCGCTGCATGATGCAAATAACAAGATTATCTTTGACAATGTTGTTATTGTTACAGACCGAGTTGTTGTAGATAGGCAGCTGCAGAAAGCCATCATGGGTATGGAACACAAGGCGGGACTCATCCGTGTGATGGATGATAAGTGTGTGTCCGCAGACCTGGCGATTGCGCTGAATGGCAATACAAAGATCATTGCAACAACGATTCAGAAATTCCCATATATCGTTGATAGTGTAGCTAATCTGAAGAGCAAGCGGTTTGCCGTCATCATTGACGAGGCGCATTCTTCAACCGCCGGAAAGGATATGGCTGCTATCACGATGACGCTTGGATCCGGAGAAGATACGGAAGCGGATGTGGAAGATATGATTTCCAGTGAAATCAAGCGCAATGGTAAGCAGGCCAATGTATCGATGTTTGCTTTTACAGCGACACCGAAGCCTACCACGATTCAGCTTTTTGGGCATCAGAACACAAAGGGCCAGAAGGAAGCATTTCATGTATATTCTATGAAGCAGGCGATTGAAGAGGGATTTATCCTGGATGTACTGCAGAACTATACGGAGTATTCAACGTTCTATCAGATTAACAAAGAAATTGAGGATGATCCGCGCTGTAAAACCAATGATGCGAAGCGCCAGATTGCACGTTTCATAGAATTGCATGATACCAATATTGCGCAGCGTGTAGAAGTGATTGTAGAACATTTCCGCACCACGGTCATGCAGGAATTAGGCGGTCAGGCTAAAGCAATGGTAATTACCGCTTCTCGTCAGAGTGCAGTAAAGTATCGTCAGGCATTTGAAGATTACATTGCGAAGAAAGGATACGAGGGCATTCATGCATTGGTGGCTTTCTCTGGAAAAGTAAAGCTTCCGGATGATGAGCAGGAGTATACGGAAAGCTCTTTGAATGGATTTCCAGAGGATCGTCTTACAAAGGAATTTGATACTGATAAATATCAGGTGCTTCTGGTAGCAAATAAATATCAGACCGGATTTGACCAGCCGAAGCTTTGTGCTATGTATGTTCTGAAAAAGTTGAAAGGTGTCAATGCGGTACAGACTTTGTCCCGGTTAAACCGTATCTGTGCACCTTATGATAAAAAGACGTTCGTGCTGGATTTTGTAAATAGCTATGAAGATATCAAATCTGCTTTCGCACCATATTATACAACGACATTACTGGCCAATTCTGTAACACCGAGTGCGGTATATGATCTGGAAGCTAAAATTGATGCTTATGGCATATTAGATCCGGCTGATATCGAAGCAGCTAACGATATCCTGTATGCCGACAAGGTGAATGGTAAGCAGAAACAGAGATTGACCTTTTTCCTTCAGAAGAGCAAGAAACTGATTGAACATTATGAATACAATACGCAGCGCCAGTGCGTAGCTGATATGAGAAGTTTTGTCCGCTTCTATGAATTTCTGCTGCAGGTATCCAGCTTCGAAGATACAGATTTACATAAGAAATATAACTTTGTGTCTTATCTGCTGGCTTATATTAACATCAAACATCCAGGCGGCGGTTTTAATCTGGATGGAAAGATTAAGGCTACTAATTTCGTACAGAAGAAGGGCGAAGAACATAAGTCGGCTGATCTCGTTGCCGATCCGGTTATGAAGCTCCCGACAGCAGAGCACTTTGGACTGACAGAAGACAAGGAAAAGAGACTATCTGAGATCATCGATGAAATTAACAGCCGCACTGGTAAGAATTATGACAATGATTTAGTGGTTAGAGCGATGCTACAAATTCGTGATATCTTGATGAAGTCAGAAAAGTTGAAGACAAGTGCACGCAACAATACGCAGCAGGATTTTGAGTTTTCCTATTTTGATGATATTGATGACGCTTTGATTGAGGGATTGTCACAGAATCAGGACTTCTTCTCCATGCTTCTCTCCAATGATGAGATGAAGCGGCAGGTTCTTGGTATTTTCTCAGCTGAGATATACAAGAGTCTTCGTAATGCAAAATGATAAGGTGGTGATTTGCAATGTTCAATAAAATGCGATTAAAGTCAGCGCTTGTTGAATACAAGAAACGATTTATACAGACACAGTGGCCGGATGAAAAATATAAGTGGGAAGCTGTAAAATGCTTTCAGGTGAACTGGGATGTTAATGCGGATGATTTTGCGGCAATGCTTACAAAGGCGTTATCGCAGACAGGCAATCTGCTGGCTTCAGTAAATAACTTTCCGGCCAAAATGATTATCAAGTTTGCGGAGATAGCACAGGAAGAAGTCAGAGCAATGTTCATCGAGCTCTTTGATGAAGGCAAAGATGTGTATGAACGCATTGATTCTTTCAAGCAGAAATCGAATAGTCTTCTCGAAAGATATGGCAATGGTGCGGCACAGCATTATCAGTATGAGAATGCAATATGCACCTATTTGTGGCTGCGTTATCCGGATAAATATTACATTTATAAACTTACAGAGATCAAGGCAGTTTCCAATGAGCTGGAAAGCGATTATACGTTCAAAAAGGGTGCGTATGCAGATAACATTCGTAATTTTTTTGCTTTCTATAATGAAATCTGTGACGAGTTGAAGCAAGATGAAGAACTCAAAAATATGCTTGCATCACAAATAACGGGAACGTGCTATCCAGATCCAGAATTAAAAACACTGACAATTGATGTTGGATTCTTTATAAGTCGATACCTGAATAAAGATGAATCTGCACCGACATCAGATGAATGGTGGCCGACAGATTATACTCCTGCATTATCAGTCGATGATTGGGAAGTATTGCTTAATGATGCGGATATTTTTACAGACAGTAGCCTTGAAATAATGAAGCGCATTCTTGATTATGGAGGGAAGGCTACCTGTACTCAGCTTGCAATAAAATACGGTGAAAGCAAGAATTTCTATAATTCAGGATCATCAGCGTTGGCCAGAAGAATTGTAAATAAAACAAACTGCCCAATCATGTCGCGGGATAACGATGAAAGTAAATGGTGGCCAGTTCTTTATGTTGGCAAAGCAGCCAAAAAGGATGAAGAAGGATTTTATGTTTGGAAGCTTAGAGACGAACTCGCAGAAGCTCTTGGACGAGTTGATTTGTCTAAGGTGAATTTGTATGCAAATTTAGAGCCTAATTTCTGGAAGATAAGCCATGGCAATGACTGTATTTCGGATGTAGAGGCAGCAGCATTTGAAAAAAGACAAGTAATTGTGGTACATAAGGATACTGCTGCAAAGGGTAAATCAAAAGTATCTCAGGGCGAAGATTTTATGGCTACAATGAAGAAAGGTGATTTCTTCTATTTGTGCCGTGGAAACAGCATACGGCTTTTGGGACGTATTGACTCAGATGAAGTAAATGAAAATCCAGAAAAGCAGGATGGCTGGTATGAGAGAAGTTATACGGTTATTACGGAGTCTCGTGATACAAGTGCCTATTCTGGAAATAAAAAGTGGTGGACGCCAAACGAGAACTCGACTTGCATTGTTGTTCCAAAAAGTGAAACACAGCTCTTTGAAGACTATATTTTAAAACCTTATTTTGACATTACAAAAGAAGAGCTTCTGAAGAATGATACATCAGGTTTGCACTACTGGTTTTTAAATGCAAATCCTAAAATATGGAGTATGTCCAGTATGCCAATTGGTGAGGTTCAGGATTATACCCTTTATAACGATAATGGAAATAAACGCAGGATTTTTCAGAACTTTTTAGATGCTAAGGCTGGTGATATGGTGATTGGTTATGAATCGACACCAGTAAAGCAGATCGTTGCAATTCTTCGCGTTAGTGCGGAGCAAGATGGGCAAAAAATCTATTTTGAGAAAGTAGAAGGTCTTTCCTCCCCTATTGATTTTTCGACGTTGAAAGAATGCTCAGAGCTTGAGAAGATGGAATATTTCTCTATGACACAGGGCAGCTTGTTTAAGCTTACACGCGGAGAATATGATTTTATCATCGACATGATCCGAGAGGAAAATCCGGCTCCGTCAGGGAAAGGCAATACCGAATATACGAAAACAGATTTTTTAAGAGAAGTCTATATGACAGAAGCCAAATACGATAGGCTTGCGGCGGTTCTGAAAAAGAAAAAGAACATTATTCTGCAAGGAGCACCAGGAGTTGGAAAGACATTTGCAGCTAAAAGGTTAGCCTACTCTGTGATGGGTGAAAAAGATGATGACCGTATCGAATTTGTTCAGTTCCATCAGAATTATTCTTATGAAGATTTCATGATGGGCTATAAGCCTGTGGAAAATGGATTTGAACTAAAATATGGTATTTTCTATCGTTTTTGCCAAAAGGCTGCAAACCATCCAGATAAAGACTATTTCTTCATCATAGATGAAATCAACCGTGGAAACATGAGTAAGATTTTCGGAGAACTGCTGATGCTGATAGAGGCAGATTATCGAGATAAAAAAGCAACGCTTGCATATAATGGCCTGAGCTTTTCGGTTCCTAAGAGATTACATATTATCGGAATGATGAATACCGCAGACCGAAGTCTGGCAATGATTGATTATGCATTAAGACGTAGATTCAGCTTTTTCGATATGGAACCAGGTTTTGATTCGGAGGGATTTATCAATTATCAGAATAGCTTTGCAAATGAAACATTCAACACTCTCATTGAGCGTATTAAGGAACTCAACAAGGAAATAGCTCAGGATAAGTCGCTGGGTAAAGGCTTCTGCATAGGGCATAGCTATTTCTGCAATGCAGATGACTGTACAGAAGAATGGATGAAGGACGTTGTTGATTTTGATATTTTACCGATGCTCAGTGAATACTGGTTTGATGAAAATTCAAAATTACAGCGGTGGGAGAACATCTTGCACGGTGTGTTTCAATGACAAGAGATAAGAGCATACTAATCAAAAACATATATTATATGCTATCATACGCTTTTCAAACATTGAATCAGGAAAACTATGAGGATGTAGCAGTTGAATCGTTTGACGAGATGTATGATCTATTGGCTGCGATTCTTGCAAAAGGGATTGGAATTCAGCTGAAACAAGGTCTCTACCGGGAGTATATAAACCGTCAGGAGGAGCTCCCGGTAATGCGCGGGAAAATTAACCTGCCGGGAACAATTAAGAATCGACTGGCACGTAAGCAGCTACTGACATGTGATTACGATGAGTTGTCTGAGAATAATCTTCTCAATCAAATACTCAAGACGGCTGTTATGCTGTTATTGCGAAATGCAAAGGTTAAGGCGGAGTACAAGGATGATCTGAAAAAGAAGATGTTGTTCTTTTCTAATGTTGATATACTTGAGCCGACCTCCATACGATGGTCATTTATCAGATTTCAGCGAAACAATCAGACCTACAGGATGCTTATAAGTATTTGTCAGCTGATAATTGAGGGGATGCTTATTACAACAGATGCTGGAGAGTATAGGCTTGCATCATTTGTGGATGAGCAACGTATGTGTAGGCTGTATGAGAAATTTATTCTTGAGTATTACAGTAAGCATTTTCCTGAGCTGTCAGTCAGTGCCTCTCAGATACCTTGGTCTGTGGACGACGGAATCAGAACGATGCTGCCGGTAATGCAGAGTGATATTCATCTGCAAAAAGGTAATACCGTACTGATTATTGATGCGAAATATTATAGTCATACAACTCAAACGCAGTATGACAAACATACGCTCCATTCAAATAATATGTACCAGATATTCACGTATGTGAAGAATCGCGATTATGAATTTGGAGATGAAGATCACAAGGTTTCCGGGATGTTGCTGTATGCAAAAACGGAAGAAGAGATTCAACCGGACAACGTGTATCAAATGCATGGTAACCAGATTACCGTCAGAACATTGGACTTGAATTTGCCATTTTCGGATATTGCTAAGCAACTGAATACCATTGCGGAAACGCACTTTGATTTACCGGAGAGGAGCAAGGGATGACAAACGAAGAAAAGATAATGAAGTTTAGGCAATTGCTCTCAAATATAAATGTTACCAATAGCTATGAGGTGCTTGAAGAGACTGGGGACCTAAAAACAAACTACTGGGATTACATGACCACAGAGCCTATAAATTGCAATGAAGAGTTAAAGCGATTGGAACATGCTGATTATGATTTATGTTCAGCTTTGTTAACGATGCTATTACGAGAAGATCATTTTTGTAATGGTGCTTTTGATCAGAGAGTGGAATCCGGGCAGGTTGAACGTATTGTTCAGCGAATGATAAAATTGCTTGAAAAATAAGGAAAGGTTTATAATTACAAGAGGGTTCAGTTATCCGATAATTTTGGATAACTGCTGGCAGCGGTTATTCACAGGGCGAAATTGGAAAAAAAGTATCTACCCAATTCGCAAATCAGTTTAAATGAACTATTCGGAATTTCCGGATAGTTCAAATCTAATGGAAGATAGGGCACATGTGATGCCGATAAAATGATGACCGGATACCAGGTCGAGACGGTGAAATCCGGCAACTCAACTCCCTGCGAGTGTATGGCAAATTCGTGCTCAGAGAGGATGAATTGTGTAGAAGTTGAGCGGCTTTCACTGTCTCAACTGTCGAGACAGTGGCAGGGAGCAGCAGTGTAAAATTGCCTTGCATTATATAGGTAGCAAAGGCTTTATACAGACTTGTTCCCATAGACTTCAATGGTTAAGACCTTGATATGGATGTCAATTTTTCTACAGATTGCATCTGTTTGTAGCTGTGAATGTGTGGTTTCAGAAGGTATGGACATGTTTCCGTTTTGACAGGATATGTTTCCGCGAACGGGCACAAAGCTTGACATCAATCAGAAGGTATCGTGCCATTGTGAAAGCGTAGTGAAGCTTTGCCGCGTAAAATAAGGCTTTGCGGGCATTTTTACTGTTTCAGCACCCCCTCACACAAATCCCCCTCCCGCACGCCATACTTGCTGACGATCATCTGCTGTGCCTGAAAGAGATGGAAGACGTGCTGCTGGACTAAATGTCCTGGGATCAGGGTGTGGATACGGTCGGCCTCCAGCTGGAGGATCAGAGGTCACTGGAGGCTTTTTTCCTGTTGCAGAGAAACTCGCAGAGACCGTCAAGCTGTTCGGTGGTGATGCTGTGGCAGCTGTCGGAGATATTGTAATGAAATTTTTATAGATGAAATTCTGCAGGAAACCATGTATAATAGGGATACTGGATCAGCGAAAAATAAAACGAATGAGGGATTTTGGGGTATGGAAGGAAATTTAACGAAGGGGCCTATTATGAAGACGCTGGTGAAGCTCGCTGTCCCGATCATGGCATCGGCATTTCTGGGGACGCTTTACAACATTACGGACATGGCGTGGATCGGCCTTCTGGGATCAAAGGCAGTAGCGGGAGTCGGCGTCGGGGGAATGTTTACCTGGCTTTCGCAGGGGCTGGCGTCCATGGCGAGAATGGGCGGACAGGTTCAGGTGGCACAATGTATCGGGCGCGGGGACCGGGAAAAAGCCCACGGATTTGCCCAGGCTGCAGTGCAGCTTTCAGCGGCAATGGGAATCGCGTATGCGGTCCTCTGTCTCATATTTGTCAATCAGATGGTGGGATTTTTCAGACTTGAGGATGTGGAGGCCCAGGCGGCAGCACTGGCTTACACAAAGATCGCCTGTGGACTGATCGTATTTTCATTTTTGACATTGACATTCACTGGACTCTATACGGCACAGGGAGACTCAAAAACGCCGTTTATGGCAAATCTGATCGGACTCATGACAAACATGATCCTGGATCCGGTCCTGATCCTCGGACCGGGGCCATTTCCGAGACTGGGTGTAACCGGGGCGGCGATCGCTACGGTGACGGCCCAGGCGATCGTGATGAGTATCATGATCCTTGGGATCATTGCGCGGAAGAAGGAGAATGTGTTAAAAGGAACCCGGCTCTTTGCGAAGATCCCTGCTGAATTTTTAAGAGGAATCTGCAGGATCGGAATTCCAACCGCGCTCCAGGGCATGGCATACTGCGGAATTTCCATG
>ERZ779895.1823-NODE-1823-length-21191-cov-10.741815_pt1 | contig 21191 bp, 33 predicted proteins | sample MGYA00511093_ERZ779895 | MGnify/ENA primary metagenome ERZ779895 (study PRJEB29588, sample SAMEA2142970) | human gut metagenome | biome: human gut; feature: human-associated habitat; material: faeces | place: Denmark | collected 2008/2010 ... | reverse complement strand
ATGTGGTAGGATCACCTCCGGCGGTCTGAGCGCCGCCCTGCTCCTGTGTTGCCTGGGTTGTCTGTTCGTCTGCCATTGTTGTTACCTCCGTTTTAAGTCCGTATGACTGTATTCCGCGCGGGCTTTTAATGTCGTCAGCGTGTTTCGGACAATAAAAAAGCACGCTGATCTCTCAACGTGCGATTATGGTGGGAACGGCGGGTTCTGCCCCCGCTGGTCATTATTCCGGGCATAAATGACCTATCTGCCCGTAACTGTATGCACGTCATCTTGCCGCGCTGCGTTCCCGTGATGTTCCCGACATTAATATCGGGAACATAAAAATAGCGCCCCGTCGGAGCGCTTGGCTATTGGAATGAAAAAGCACCTTGCTTTTGTACAAGGTGCTTATTTCTTACTATTGTTTGATTTCTCGTCCGCTTCGCGTTCAAGGTCTTTCAGAAGTTGCCTCATTTTTTCGACCGCTTCTTCGTTCGAACCGTCGAGAGAATGCTTTTTTATTTCAGCCATTCAATTACCCCCATGTCAATATACTTGTTAAGAAATTTATTGACAACAGCACGATATTCAGCGTCAGACCCAGTTTTAATCTGCTTTCGCACCATTCTGTCAAGCTCTCTTATCAAGTCTATTCTATCATATTCCGTGAGCTTTGTCAATACCTCAATCTTGCCGTTATTCTTAACAACTGACATGGATTTAAGACTATTTTCTCCAAAGAACTCAACCACATCGTCGATAGAAAAGCTATTGTTCCGAGGGTGATTATGCATAAGGAACAAATCCTTGCCGTAAAAAGCGCCGAATTCTATTTTATCATCAGTGCCATGAAGAACGCGCTTTCCGGTCATATCACTATTGAGGATAAAAGCTACTTCCTTACTGCCGTTTTCCATCATAGATGTTTTCAGCAGCTTTTGATGTTCTTGGTGTATTTTCTCACAGATATCATCAGAATATGTTTTTGGAGTAACCTTTGGAACTTTAGCGACCGTTTCATCGGTAATGGCTGTGATAGGTTTCTTGCTTCCGCTTTCCCTGAGCTTTCCACCATTATTCACGCTCCCATAAGTCCTCACCCTGTCCGACCGATATTTCAGCCCGTTGCTGTCGCAGTAGGATTTCAATGCCTTGTTCTGCTCCGCCATCTTCCTGCGGACTTCCTTTGCGCCCTCGGTATCGCCCGCAGCTTCGAGCATATCGGCTTCCGTTTTGGATTTCCGCACCCTGCGTTCAAGCTCGCGCTGACGGCAGACCTTGTTGTAAAGTTCCTTATCCTCGGTATCATCATATTCAACCGAGGACTTCCGGAACAGCCCGTCGGAAACGCCGCGCGGACGATGTCCGCAGTTTATCCCGAACAGCCCGTCCGGCTCGCCGAAGCTGGTCTGCGACAGCGGAATGACCTTGTGCTTGCGCCCGTTGATGTCGGTGATCTCGGTAGTTTTCCCGGAGCGGCTGATTAGCTTCCCCTGCCAGGGGCGGCACTTCGGGCGGCTGCCGGGGTGGGAGCTCACCTCGAACACGTCCTGCCCGAGGCTGTCCATAGTCGAGAACTGCGCTTCCAGAGCAGTATTCTTGACCGTCGCGCGGATATCCATGTTGACGTAAGCCTCCGGCGACCATTCCCGCCCCGACTTATCCACAAACGCAGGAATGCCTTTCTGCGCCATCTCGTGTATCGTCGTGCGGACTGCCTTTGTGCGGCTCTCTGCGCCCGAAACGACCGAAGCCGTGTTGCTATTCAGAATATCAAGGACACCCTGCTTGTCGGCTATCTCAGCCTGCTCTCTGCGCTGTTCTGCGGTTTTGCGCAAAATACTGCCTTGGCTTGTGCCTGCCAGTTCCGTGTTGCGCAAAACCTGCCACTTCTCCGCAACGGAATTCACGGCGCGGACGAACGTGCTTTCAGCTTTGTATTTCATCACGGTGTTGACCTGATTGTACACGTCCTTAGCCTGATTACGATAGTGCTTGACGGAGTTCGCGGCGCTCTCGGCGAACCGCTTATCATGCCACATGCCCTGGATTCCGTCCTCGGCGAGCGTATCGTCTATCGCCTGCCGGACGGTATCCGCGACGTTCCCGGGAATTCCCTTGGTGCCCGCCGCGATTATCTTGTGCGCGTCCTGCCGGAGCATTCCGTGCTTTGCAAGCTGCTTTAACTGCCATTTGCTGACCTCGTTGAGCTGGTGGTCGTCGTTCAGCGAAAGCTGCCGCGCTATCCGGACGAGCAGGCGTTCCTCAACGCTCATGTACGCGTCGGCGATGGGAGCGGCGAGGTTCAGCGCTTCAAGGGCGGTCATGCTTCATCACCGCCGAAGAAGTCCGCGATATCCCCGCCCCCGGTCTCCTGCGACATTCTCGCAAGCTCCTCGTGCGCGGTGGCTTCGTCGCACTTCTGGACTTCCATTATCGCCTTTATTTTCGACTTCAGCCCTGCCGAAACCAGCTTGATATTGTTGTCTATCAGCGTGTTGTCGTCGATGATGATGTTGTCGTTCCAGCCGACCGTTACGCTGTACTCCCGCGCGGAAAGCTCCCCGGACATCACCCCGAGCTGAATCAGCGCGTGAACGACCGTTTCTATCGTTTCCGTGAGCAGGTTCTTGTTGTTCTTGACGGTGCGCGCCGTCTTGCTCTCCTGGGAGATTATCTCGGTCGCCGTTTTCATGCCCTGCTGGACGTCAAAGCTGAACGTTCCCGCCGACAGCCCGGTCTGCATGCACAGAATATTCAGATACGCGTTGATGGCGCTGACGTGCTGTTCTATGCGGAGTTCGGTCGTGTTGTCGGTGATTTTCAGGTTCTCGCCGTCCTCATGCCGGAGCGCTATGAACGCTTCGTCGTCCGCGTCAAAGTACCGGACTATCTCGCCGCTGTCAGGGTCAACCATGGTCTGAATGCAGTTGCTCGGCACGATTATGCGCTTCTTGCCGAGAACGAACTCCCGCTGGAAGCTGTCGAACACCGTATCAAGCGCCCGGAGCGTATCTATGCAGTTCGCGTAAACGGACATTCCGAGCGGCGTATCATAATCCGAATTATTGCTGACGAACGGTCGGAAGTACGCAAACACCGGCTTGCCGCCCTCGTACACGACCGGATTCTGCAAGTCCGGGAACATCTCCGCAAGCGGGCATTCCCGCCCGAGTTCCGAATCAGAAGCCGCCTTGAACAGCTTGAATTCCGACCTGCCCGGCTGCATGAACTCCAGCAGATGGTAGTAATCTTCGCTTTTGGTATAAGTGCCCGAAAGTATGCCGGACTGCACTCCGGAGCCGTCCCAGCTCGTCGGGACGAAGCGGTCGGCGGTGATGTAGTCGATCCTCGGTTTCCCGCCGGAGAGGTAGCATTTCAGCACCCCGCCGCCCATAGCGTAGGACTTGCTGAGCAGCTCCGGGAGCTGTTTCCAGAAGCCGTTCGCGTTCAGCGCGCTGTTTATGTATTCCTGATATTCCGGGCGGTCGAGCGTTATCTCGCACTGCTCCGAAAAGGCCAGCGCCGCGAGGTTATCGCACAGCACCTTAGCCATATTCAGCCGCAGGAGCTGTCGCTTTCCCCGCGAGAAAAGCCCGCCCTTTGCGGTCTGCCGCCACTCCGGGTCGTCGCGGTATATGCGCCGCCACTTGTCTATGCAGGCGCTGTAGTATTCCGAGCCGCTGAACTCCTGCCCGAATGCGGCGGCTATTTCATTTGCGTTCATGTATTCCTCCAAATTCTATGAGCCGGTTCGCGTGCGGTTCGAGGGCGTATTCCAGCGCGTCAAGACTGTCAATGTTAGTCGAGCCGTCGTCAAGGCGCCTGTCCCTGGTCGGCGATTTGCTGTCCCAGACAGCCTCTGAGAGCGCCGCTATGGTGTGCCTGCACCGCCGCATGATAAAGAACCTGCCCTGGCTCATGAGCATGTCACAGAGCCGTATGCGGTCGATTATCTCGCCCTTGCGCGCGTTGCGGACTTCCACCGGAATATGCCGCGCAAACACCTCGGTGCGTATGCCCTTGATGAGTACCGTTTCCGCGCTGTCGCACCAGATGGAAGTCGCCCTGCACTGCGCCTGCGAGCACTGAACGAATCCGCACACGTCGTCCGTGAGCGTTCCGGGGTCGATTACTTCCTTGCGGTAGTACTCGTCCAGAATCACGATACTGCGGTAGCCCCGGGTTATTCCCACAAGACAGCCGGCGTGCGCCGAGCCGTTCCCGCCGAAGTCAAGCCCCATCGTTCCGATGAAGATATCCGCCGGGACCTCGTCGAGAATGAAGCGCTCCGGGTCGTCCGCGAACTGGCGGTAGATTACTCCGTCAGCGGACTTCCATTCCCCGAGGATATACCGCTTGAAGAACACGCCGGTGTACATTCCCCGGTAACGCTCCTTAACGGCTTCGGTGAGCGACAGGTTGTCGTCCATCGTGAAATGCAGATACAGCAGACGTTTGTCCGCGCGCTTGTCTATCCAGCCGGTCTTGAACCAGTGCGCGGGACTGCCGGGATTGCAGTTGAACCAGAATTTCGACCCGTCCACCGAGCAGCGCCCGGTCGCCTGGTTGACGAAGCTCTCCGGCATGAGCGCCACCTCGTCGAAGAACACCCCCGCGAGCGTGATACCCTGAATGAGATCCTGGGAGCGCTCGTCCTTGCCGCCGAAAACGTAGAAGTAATTCTCTACGCTGCCCCTGCGGACTATCACAAGGTTCTCGGTGCGCTGTTCCGAAACGGAATACCCCCGAGAGCGGAGCATTAATTTCAGCCAGAACAGGACGTTCCGGCGGAAGCTGCCGATAGTCTTGCCGCACATCGCGAAGTTGCAGGCTTCGAACTCCGACATAGCCCAGATAACGAAGCTCAGCGACATCGCGACTGACTTCCCGGAGCGGATAGCGCCGTCTGCGATAATGCCGTTGTAGTCCCTCACCGGGGACGAGCGGCACCACCAGTTCAGGACTTTCCGCTGCTTCTTCGAGAACGGTTTGAACTTGAACACCGCTTTAATCTTCATCGTTCCAGTCCTCCGCAGCAGAGCCGTCCAGCGCCGCAAGGAAGCCGTCGTCCGGGGCCTGCTCCTCCTCGCCGGAGAGCTTCTTCTCCTGCAATGCTGCCTGCTTCTTCTGGAGCTTCACGCGCTCCCCGGAGCTGCCCTCGCCGATAAGGTCGACGATAGCGTTGAACGCCTTGGTGTCCCCGAGCGCCGCCTGCCGTACCATCGCCGCGACTACCGCCGCGCCGTAGGTCGGGTCTGCTCCGAAGCCCATGTCTACAGTCATGTTGTATATGTCGTCGTTCACGATTCCGCTTGAGAGCAGGTCGTTCATCAGGGATTTCAGCGCCTTTTTGCGGCGGCGGGTCTCGCCGGATTTTTTGCCGCCCTTTCTGCCGTTTTCTCTTGCTTCGCTCTCGCTTCGATTTGAGAACGGCACTAAATTCTTATCATTCAACATCACCACCTGCTTGCATAGAAAAAGCGCCCGGGCGATTGCTTCGGGCGCTTTTCAGTATTTCATGATATTATTATATCACGTTTTTTGAAAAAATGGTTACCCTTTTTTCAGCCGGGCAAGATTCCAGAAGAATTTCATGCGATACTCATAGAACTGCCGCCGACCGCACGGAACATTCCCGAGATACTCGAACGGAAGCCCCTCTGTGACTGCTTTTTTGATGTACTTCCGCATAGGCTCAGCGGCGGTCTGTTCAAGCGCCTGGTCTATCTTCTCGATATCCTCGCGCAGCCGCATAGCCTTGTCGGAACGCTCCTGCACAGGGTCGCTGATATGATTGCCCTTAGCAGCTCCGGTGCTGTCGTAGTTCACGGCTGATATTCCGTAGCAGTCCGCGATTTCCCGGCAGATGTCGTTGTACTGACGGCACAGCCATTTCAGCTCATTGTATACGTTCCGGTCTATCCGGTAGCGGTCATATGCTTTAGTGTTCATTGGTATCAGCCCTCCTTCTGTTCGCGACGGATCCGGTGGCAGCTCCTGACTATCTCATTATAGCAGCTTTCGCAGAGGTCGATTCTTGCCCACCTGTATTTTACGCCTATTATATACCCGAGCGTATCTCTTACGTTGTGAGATTCCATGCGTTTAGCCTTGAGCATAAATCCATCTTTGGCGTTCATCTCGCCGCAGATATCGCACGACCTGCATTTTACTTTAGCCATTATCAGCCCTCCTGTTCCATTTGTCTGCGGCTTCTTCTATGGTATCACCCCATACAATTCTGTGGCACATATGGCAGCGTATAAACCATTTGCCATTTTCGCCTTTTTCGACCTCTGGGCAGTAATACCTGTCCCCGCACGAGCAGCGTTTAAGGTTTTCAACCTCGTTTTCGTCCATCTTAGCGCCGCAGCTGGGACAGTAGCGGAAATGGTCTGCGTGTGACGGGTCAGACCAGTAAGCTGTGCACACCGAACACCTCATGTGTATATAGCCAGTTTCAGAATCGGGTTCCTTAAACCTGATCCAACGTCCATGCACCACCGGCGCAACATCGGCGGCAGGCTCATAGTCAATAACCTGGTCGATTGTCGCGGCGATAAACATCGGGCAATTTTCGTCGGAGCATACGTCCATTAACACCTTTCTTATGCTTTCGCGGTCTATGTATTCACTCATTCTTCTGTATCCTCATCAACGAAATCCTCGCCGAAACACTCCCGGAACATATCAGCCGACAGCTTGTACATTTTCTGGTGCCGTTCCTTGCTGTCTGTGTACTTCCCGGAATTGTGCGCGAGCTGTGTTATCTTTCCTCTGCATGTTTCAGCGGTGCACTCGCCGTTGTATTCGGCAAGGCAACCGCTGCATTCTTCGGTGTGATTGCTCATTCCTGTTTACCACCTTTCAAACCAGAATCTTACGTCCGTTCTAGGGCGTGCTATCATTCCAAACCTGACTAGATTACGGAAAGTTGCGCTGCATTTCATCTGCGTGTCATAGGCTCGTTCAATGATTTCCCTGAACCTCTCTACCGTGTACGTGGACTTGTAGTGATTACAAGCCCGGCACGCCGGATAGAGATTTGAGATATCGTCCTCACCGCCGAGGTGCAGTGGGACAACATGGTCTGCCTGCATGTCCTTGATAGTGATTTCGCAGCCGCAATAAGCGCAGCGACCGCCGAATTTCTCATAGATCTGCTGGCGTTCGGCAGCAGTAAGTTTTCTGCGGTCACTCATTCCCGCTCACCTCCACATAGCGCCACGACTGCGGCGGCTTTGATATCTCGCAATCTTCCCATTCACAATAAGCTGGTTCTTCCAAGCTACTTGTGCAATAATACTTACAATTCTCGCAATTGTGCGAGCACGGCTTTTCAAAAAGGCTCAATTCCTTCGGCTTTTCGTAAATTTTCAGATTGGAGATATGCCAGCCCCAAAACGTCTTGCAGAATCCCTCGCCGATGTACGCCTTAACATCATCGAACGTCATGCAGCACGAACGGCAGAAATCACAATCATTGGGATTGTCTGCTTCGTTTGAGGTAAGCACTTTGAAATCTCTGCGATCATCGTCATCGGGGAAATCATCATCGCGAAATATCTGCCGAATATCCTGGTAAACATTATCTTCCTTGCAAAACTCAGCTTCATACTCGGAGATACTGTCGCAGATAAATTCTCCAATGACTTTCTGCTCGCAAGGGTTTGAATACTTCGAACTTGTTTTGATGAATACCGGTTTTCCGTGGTAAATCACGCCGTAGTTTTCATCGCCATCTTTCATTACATCCATCAACTGGTCTTTGCTCTTCGATTGGTATATGTAACACTTGAACGGTGTTTCAATCTTTGGTCTGGTCTTGCGTACTTCAATGGTTTTCTTACCGTTTGCGATAAGCCCACACCATTTTGGCTGTATGCTCAGCAGTATTGCTTTTTCTTTCATCACTGTTCACCTCCAGCAGTTCCGGGTTGTCGTAGATCCCACGCATTTATATCCTCCAATCTGACCCGCAAGTGCGGGACTTCTCCGTAAAGCTTGACAACACGAGCGTCACAAACGCACTTATCATCGTCGTAAGCCACGCCGTTCAGCGCGTCGCAGACGAGCTTTCCTATGTTGTCCCAGTCTGGTTTCTTGGTCGGACGAATCTTCCCGCTGAGCATATCAGCCCGGCGATACTTCGGAGTGCTTTTCGGAATACCCATCACTGCGATTATCGTGATTCTGATTTCCGAATCCTCCGGGAACTTATGTCCTCCCGCTTTGCGGTACGCCCACTGAATAAGCTGTTCGTGAAGCTTAGTTTCCTTCGGAGTGTATGTAGTGCCGGAGACACGGCTGTGTCTCGGCCTCTGCTTTCCGAACGGTTCTCCTGGGACCGTGAATTCTATCTGCATTCTATCCCTCCTCCGAATACTGCTCCTGCAATTCACGCAAGATATCTTCCTGATCTATGCTGCTGTTCTGCTCCGGTACTCCGTCGGCGATCAGCCACTCGGCTATTCTCGCGTAGGAGATACCTCCAGATATTCCTTTGCGCTGCTGCCAGTTCTGATATTTCTGCTCATACAAGGCAACAGCCTTCTCCCCGTATTTGCGCACAAGCTGTTCGCGGGTGGGGGAAGGGGCAGGCGGCGCAGCCGTCCTGCTTTCCCTTTCTTTTAATTTCATTTCTTTTCTTTTCTTTTCATTTAGGGAAGAAATATCGCCGTTTTTTCCGGAGTTTTCGTTGCTTTTTCCGGAAATATCAGCGTTTTTTCCGGAATTGCCTATATCTGAATCATCGAGAGGAATAATTACATACTCTAAGACAGGAAAAATATCCTTACGTTTCAACGACTTTGCCGCTTTCAGATATCTCTTCTGGATTCCGCGAGAAGTCAGTATTCCGTATTTGGTATACATTTCCTTGTCGAACAGCGATTCATGATTCTTGGATTCTCTGAGCGCAGCGGCAACAACCTCACGAACAACATCAACACCCACAAACGCCTCACGGTTTGCAAACCTTGACGCCACCCTGTCGTTCCACTCGCAATAGTATCCGTGTATACCATAAATCTTTTGAAAGAGCTTGATTATGATACCAAGCCCTTTCATACCGAACATATCTTCTATTTCCTCAAGCTTATCATCAAACCGGCAATCCAGAGAGAAGTACGGTATACCCTCTGTCATGCATGCCCTCCTATCTATCAGAATGGATACTGGTCGCTGCCTACGCCCGAGAAATCAGCCGCCGGAGCTTCCGGAGAAGCATTCTGCGCTGCCTGAGCAGCAGCCGGAACCGTATCGGCGGCAGGAGCATTCCCGGACTTCTCGCCCGTAAAGCTTACGCGCTCGGCGTTTATCTCGTACCATGTGGACTGGTTCCCGGACTTGTCCGTGTACTGCCGGGTCTGCATTTCGCCCTCTACGAGTATCATGCGCCCCTTGCCGAAGTGCTTATTGACAAGCTCCCCGGTGGAGCGCCATGCCACCACGTTGAAAAAATCCGTCTTGCGTTCCTCGCCCTTCTGCTGGAACCGTCTGTCAACGGCTATCCGGAACGAGCAGACATTCGTGCCGTTCGGCGTAGTTTTGAGTCCCACATCCGTACAGATACGCCCCATCATTATCACTTTGTTGTACATTATCGTATCTCCTTTGACATTCCACGCTCTGACAGCCATTTTTCCGCCTTTGCAACAAGCTCGGGCGGCGCCGATGTGACATTGCAGATACACTTGTTCACCATCGCCCAGAATACGGTTTCATTATCTGGTATCGGCACTCCGTATTTCTGCATATATGCCTTTATCTTCGTTTCATCGTACGAAAAAAGGGCCTTATTACGCTCTTTTACAAACTCCTCAAATGAGATATTACTGAAATTCGCCACAATTACACCCCCTCAATATCCACTTATATTATTTTCCGCCGCGCAGGACTGCAAATTACTGCAAATCTGCGGGGCTTTCCTCCGACTCGTCCGGCGAATCGCTGTCTACGATTATCTCAGGACCATCCGCAGGCTCGCCGGGGAGCTTTCCGGGCGCCGCCTCATCGGACAGAGCGCTGCTCATCTCAATGGACATGATCCCGTAGTGCGAGAGCAGATTCCGCAGCACTGTCTTGATAGCCATTTCATCGAAGTTGTCGCGCCATATTGCGCTCCCTTTCTGGAAAGCCTTGCTGTACTTCTTTACATGTTCAGTGAGCTTTTCGCGGCTCCAGTAGTAGGTCTTGCTGAATCCGTTCAGCGTTTCGATGTACGCGAAATATCCTATGATCTTATCAGATACGCGCTCACCGGATATATCTACCGCGCCGGTCAGCTTGTCCTCGCTTTTCAGCTCGCCTTCGTATACCTTTCCGGCGTTGATATAGCGATACTCGCCTGTCCTCATCGCAAGCTGTATGTATCCTTTGTAGCCGAGCTGGAACTGCGGCTTCGGAACACCGTGGTCCTTGTACGGAATGATGTAAGCGAATCCGAGCTGTTTCTCGACAGGGAGCTTGAGCGCCGCCGCTTTCAGCGCCTCCGCAAGCACTGCTCTGGGTTCGCACTGCTGAAGCAGTGTATCGTTGTTGAACAGATTCATTACAGACGCGGCGAAAGCTCCGGCGTTCTTGTCGAGCGTGCTTTTGAGGGTCTGCTGAATCGCTCCGTTGTTCAGCAGGCTGTTGAGCATCTGTGCCGGAGTAGCCTTTGCCGGGGCTTCCTGCGGCTTTGTCTGAGCCGCGGCGGCAATAACGCCGTTTGTGTTGGTCGTAGTGGTCATGATTCTTTCCTTTCCGATATCTTGAATATCATCGCTTTGGTTTCCTTAAGATATTCTGAGTAGATGTCCGGGCGCTCTGCCTTGAGGCGCTTGCTGTCTACAGTAGATCGGCTCTGCGGCTTGTATGAGATGTGCCAGTCAACTGTCAGGCCATCTGTATTGCCATCGAGAGCTGTCTGGAGCTTCTGTTTGAGAGCCTTTTCCCGGGTTTCGAGTTCCTTTTTCTGAGCCATCACGGCTGCAAGCTCGGCAGCGGCGTCGTTCTGCTCAAACATAGCGATAGCGTTGTCCTGCCAGTCAGGGTACAGAGCTTTCAGAGTGTGTTCGGCGCTTTCGGAGCCGTCCGGTTCAGGGCGGATATCCGGTTTTATGCAGTCGTTCCAGAATGCTATTTCGGATCTCAGCAGCGCCGCGCACTCGCTATCGTTCCGCTCGATGGTGAACCAACGGAACCTTTGCCCGCCGATGAGTACCGCAAGATACATGCGGTCGTACCCCATGACGTTCATGTAATGGCAGCACTGGCAGTAATAGTACAGCGGGATCTCGCCGCTGTCGAAATCAGCTTTGGCGAACGCTGATGTTGTCTTGCACTCCAGTCCGGCATTCTCGCCAATGATCTCACGGTCGACGTTCGCGGTTATGAAGTCGTATTCATCGTGCTGGAATATGTAGTTGCGGCGGCGGACCTTCTTTCCGGCAGCCTCGCAGAAGCGCTCTGCAACGTACTGCTCCAGATCGCGCCCGGTGCGCATTGCCTCGTTGTCCTCGGTTTCCGGCATGCGCCCGGTCTTGTCCGCCCAGAGCTCGATCTTCGAGCGGTACGGGGTCAGCCCCATTACGACCGCCGCGTCAGAGCCTCCGAGCCCTGTCCTGCGATATTCGAGCCACTGTTCACGGGTGATATCTGTGGTTTTTACCAGCTTTCTAGGCATTACTGTTCCTCCTCTGGTTCATCTGCGCTGAGCCACGCTTCCTCGCAGAAGCAGTCATAGCAAAGCTGCTTCCCGTCAAGGAGTCTCAGCTCGTCCCGGTCGTATTCTCGCTCGCACTCGTCACAGTACCATACCGGCACATTTCTGTTCGGGCAGGAACTGCCCATGCACGGTGCCCCATCAGGGCAGCCTACGCAATGATCTTCGATTCTTAGCATGTCACTTCTCCTTTATGGTCGATAAAATGTCCTGGAGTATCTTCTCGCGCTCCTCCGGCGATTTCTCGCCGGCGTCTGTGAAATTGGTCATGATTTATCCCTTCAAATCTCCGAATGTAAGCTGCCCGCCTACGTTCTTGCACATTGCTTCTTCCGCATTCTCAACGTTCGCCACCATCTGGCGGTAATAGCTTTCTTTCAGCTCGCAGGCTATCGTACGTCTGCCGAGTGTCCTTGCCACATACGGCACGCTGCCGATACCGCCGAAAGGTTCAAGCACGATATCCCCGGGGTTAGTCCAGAGCTCAATGCAACGGCGAATAACCTCAAGCTGCAAGGGGCATATATGCCGTTCGTCCTTTTCTTCCCGGGCTGAATTCTTCTGGAGCGTATCGGACTGCCGGATATCCATCCACACCGGGCTTGCGTACTGCTGCCAGACATCACAGGGGAAGCTCTCATCTGTGTGGGTCACGCGCTCCGGATTATCGCCAGGCTTCCTCATTGTGAGTATGTAGTCGGGTATTCCCTGGCGGTTCATGGCGCTGTCTTTCTTAATCTGTTTGTGAAGCAGCCCGAGCGCCTTTGTGCGCTGCATTTCCGTGACCGGGTTCTTCCATATCGTCACGCGGCTGTGATAGATGAACCCGCAGTCCTCGAACACCTGACGGAGTATTGCCGGAAAATCTTTCAATCCGATAACGCCATCGCGCTCCTTCATCTTCGGGAGATCCATGCAGTGGAATGACAGCAGCCGCCCCGGCATAGTCACGCGGTAGAGTTCAGCCGCGAGATACTTGAAATGCTCATAGAACTCCTCATCGTTCTTGCAGTTTCCCATGTCACGGTCGCTGTTGGAGTAGGTGTAAAGGCTTGCGAACGGCGGCGAAAATATCGTGTAATGCACGGAATTGTCCGGCAGTCCCTTGATTATCTCGCAGCTATCGCCGTGATACAAAGCGTATTTTTCGCCGATTGTCTGGTTAATTACATCAGGCATAATGTTTCATTTCCTCCCATTCAGGCAGCCGCATTGCCTTGTGCGGCTCGTATTCAGTGGATATCCTCACCGTTGCTGTAAGTTCGCGTCGGGTAATATCCTTTGTGAGTTCGATGAGGTGTTCCTTCATCTGCTCGTTGTCGTGCTGCTTACGCTCAATATTTTCCTTGACCGCGCCTTCCCGCGCCGAAATAATGATGTACACATCAACATCGTACTTCTGCCCGAATCTCCAGCAGCGGCGTACAGCCTGATAATAAGCTTCAAAGCTGTCCGAAAGACCCACGAAAACGACCTTGTGGCAGTTCTGCCAGTTCATGCCGTAGCCTGCGATTTTCGGCTTTGTGATAAGGCACTTCAGATTTCCGGCGGCGAAATCCAGCATGGATCTCGTCTTGAATTCCGGAGTGTCTGAGCCCTGCACATTCACGCTACCGGGTATCAGTCTGTGAAGCTCGTCCGCTTCGGCGTTGAGGTCACACCAGCACAGCCAGTTTTCGTCAGATGAATTCACCAGATCTGCGGCAGCCTTGCAGCGTTCTGCGAGAGAATCCCTGCGGGCTTCGCGGCGTTCTGTGAGCGACAGGGCGACGTTTTCAGCCTGTTCGCCGTCAACGACGATTTCATGCACGCTAAGCTTTGGCAGGTCGTAGCCCTCGCACTTGTAGCCGAGCTTCTTCGGGTCGTCCATAACCACACACCAGCTTGACAGCCAGCGCCAGAAAAGGTCTGCGGCGTGCCCCTTGAGCCGCCATTTCGAGGTCTCGCCGCCGTCATGCACGAAGTACATCGCAAGCATTTCCGCGCGGGTCATTACGCCGAGAAATTCAGAGTGGTTGCCGAGCTCCATGTAGTCGTTCGGCGCAGGAGTAGCGGTGCAGGCAAGCTTGTAGGGCGTTTTGCCGAACATTCCGATTATCTGGTTGCGTATCTTTCCGGAAAAACTCTTGATAATGCTGGATTCGTCCAGAACTATCGCTGTGAACTCAGAAGATACAAACTTGTCCAGCTTTTCGTAATTGGTGATGTTCACGGAATCGGCGATCACGTCAGACTGTGAAGCGCAGATGTTCACCCTGATCCCGAACTTTTCACCCTCGCGCTGGGTCTGCGCCGATACTGCCAGCGGTGCTACTATCAGGACTTTGCCGCCTGTCCTGTGGCGTATCTGTTCAGCCCATTCGAGCTGCATTGCGGTCTTTCCGTCGCCGCAGTCCGCGAATATCGCCGCCCTGCCTTTCGCCAGCGCCCACCTTACGATATCGCGCTGGAAGTCGAAAAGCATGGGGTTGAGTTCTTCTGCGGTGACGTTTATTCCGGAAGAAACTGTTGTTATCGCCTTGCTGGCGATAAAATTTTCATAGGATTCCATGTTTACCTCATATCATCAAAAGACATCTGCCCGCCGCTCTTTTCGGCTTCCATGCGCTTCTTCTTGTATTCGTTCATGTTACTTCTCCTTTATGGTCGATAAAATGTCCTGGAGTATCTTCTCGCGCTCCTCCGGCGATTTCTCGCCGGCGTCTGTGAAATGGGTCATGATTTATCCCTCCATAAATAATTATTCATCAGCACGGACCGCCGTCCGCGCCCTTGAAAGCTCCCGCCGGGTACTGCCAATCTTCCGCGTAGACATCATCAACGGAGAATTCGCCGGATAGAAGCTGCTGGATTGCTCTAGGATTGTCCCGGCAGACGCAGCTTTCCGCGTCCCCAATGTACTCGTCAAGATTTTTCTTGTTATCAAGGGTGAAATTAAGTTCAATTTCCGCTTGTCTGAACTGCTCGTACCAGTCTGGGAACAACTCCCGGATTCCAGCCCAGTGCTTCGGCAGACCGAATATGCACATCGCGCAGGAGCAGCGGTTCCAGCCTGCGAAATAACATGGGTGCGGAGAAATGTGCCATCGTTTGATGATCTCCCAGATATACGCCTCCGACCAGTCAATGACCGTACGCCATGTATGTACAAGCCGTTTGGCTTTTGCCGTAGCGTTGGTAGGGTGCAGTTCGATTTCGTTGTATTTGCTCCGCCCCTTGCTTTCTTCGCGCCGCTCGCCGGAAATCACCAACAGTTTCACGTCCTGCCTGGTCTGCTCCAGATTGCTTGTAACTCCGTTCTGGACGGAAGCTTTCAGACTTCCCGAGCACCATCTTCCAGACTGACAGCTACCCTTAGCAGGAAACTTCATACGGCTCCCTATGCTCTCAATTTCTCGGATAACGCTCTCACCGACTACACGTTTAAGGTTCGGGGAGCAGTAACGACCGTTGGCTATTCCGGATTTTGCCGGGAATTTATTGCACTCGCCGATTCCCTTGAGCTCGTCCGCTTCAAGACTGCGAATTGCTCCCCCGCCTACCATGATTTTAAGATAAGAGCTGCACCAGCGCTGTGCAAGATTAGCTGATTTCGCCGGGAAATTTCCACGCTTGCCGTAATTTTCAACCTTGGCGCTTTCGTCTTCACCCATGACCTTGCTTTTTAATTCAAGTGTGCGCTTCTGGCGCTCTGAGAGCTTACACATGGCGATTTCGCCACCATTCTCGTAGAGGATAGGATTACTAGCACCCACGCGGTAGACCTCGCTCCAGAAGCCGCCTATCCGCCAGCTTACGCGCAATGGGATACCGAGATACTCTGCGACAGCCCGACAGTAGTTCTGTGTAGGAAGCCAATCCATGTGCAGGTTCGGCTCGCCGCCGTCTATATCGTGGTGCCACAGTTCGATTTTCTCCCGGGGAACGCCCAGCTCCAACAGGTGGAGCACACACGCCAGACTGTCTTTCCCGCCCGAAAAGAGCACGATTATCTTGTCGTATTCTTCAAGGGGGAGCAGCTTCTCAAGGTATATCTCCTTGCTGTGCGGGGTGTCCTGCTTGCCGTCAATGACCGGGCGGTAGTTTATGCCTTTGCCATAAATTTTGTCCACTTGACAAACCTTTCCGCTCATGATATAATGAGCATGTAGTATTATTTTGTTTGCCGCTTTCGTGATTTCACTTAGCGGCTTTTTTCTGCTTCCAGCGCCATATCGTGGAGCGCGGGATTTTCAGGATTACCTGTATCTCCCCGAACGTCATACCGCTATCGAGCATGCGCAGGGCTTTCCGCTTGATTGCTTTGGTGTAACCATTTCTGCCGCTGCGGTCTTTTCTGCGCGGGATTCCCTCGATTCTGAGCCAGTTCTCGACAGTGGTATCGGTGCAGCCTATTTCTTTCGCCGCCGCTCTAAGGCTCAGTCCGCTCTGATACAGCATTATGGCGTGCGTGCGCTCTTTTGTGGTGTACACGGCTTGACCTCCTTTCCGGCGTTTTCTTCGGCAGGAACGCTCCCTTGAACGACCACACCATAATAATGCAGGTGGCTGCCATCATGATGTCCATGCCATTCATGGAGTAGCTCCAGCCGTTCGCGGTAGATACGAGCCAGCGCAGGTGGAAACCCACCAGGGCGGCTATCGCATAGGGTATGTACTTCTTCATGCCTGTGCCTCCTCATGCTCAATAAGGGAAAGCTCCGAACCAGGGCAGCGAACAATGCCGTTATTCCGCAATACTGTTACGAAATAGACATCATACCGTTCGTTGCCGCCCTCAGAGCCGAACCCCTGCATAACAAGCCCAACCCCATGCTCGGGGTGATTTACTGTATCGCCGATTTTGAATTTCATGCCTTGTTTCCCTCCTTCTCAAGAATCAGCACCATCTCGCCGTAGCTGACGTGCCTCTCTGTCGCAAGCGCTATGACCTGCGAAATAGTGAGCACGCCCTCCGGCTTTGCGCTCGGCTGCCTGCGCTTCGGGCGCTTCTTATAGAGCCGGTCGTACTCGCGGCAGTGGTCGCACTTGGTGAACTTGTTGCTGGCTGAAAGCTGGATTTTGCAGTCAACGCACCTGTGCTCCGCCTTTAGCTTCGCGTAGCGTTCCGCGTAGGTCATGTTGCCGCCCCCTCCAGCACACCGAGACGCTTCATAATCTGTCCTTTGTCGTAGCGGTAGTTCTTGCCTACCTTAACGGCGGGGAGCTCGCCGCTCCTCGTCAGCGTCCGGACGTGCTGGACTGTCAGTCCGAGCAGGATCGCAATGTACTCGCTGTCCATGACCTCCGGCGCTTCCGCCCACGTTCGCGGCGGGCGGCGCTTGATATTTGCCATGTGTACCTCCTTTTTACTTTCGGGCTTCGTTCTCAGAAGCAAACAGGTATTTCATGTCCGTGTCCGGGAAAAACATATCGTGTATCGCATACATCTCGCTGCGTGTAAACTGAGATTTTTCGGTGACCTTGTGCGACATGGCTTCCTTTGATATGCCAACGCCCTTTGCGATTTTCCGGCAGGACAGCTTTCGCCGGGCTATCTCTGTTTTTAAGTTCAGCAGCATTTCTCTCACCCCCTTCGTTGGTTTCTGGGTTGCTTTTCTCACCGCCTTGTGCTATAATGGCATTGAAAGGAGGTGAAAATTAATGATAAAAGGTCTAAACGACATACAGAAGCAGCTAAAAAACATTGAAAAGGGTTCGCGCGAATCGGCGAAGAAAAAGAGTGTTTCTTTCAACGAATTATTTACCGATAGCTTCATGAAAAAACATACTGATTTTCCCAACCTTGAAGCAATGCTGAAAACATTTGGCTACAGTGATTTCACAAACGAGGAATTTTTGGCGATACCCGACGATGAAATCAACCAAAAGGTTTCAACCTTCACAAAGTTCGATAGCTGGCAGGCTATGATAGACAAAGCCGCAGAACTGTATTCTTTGGAAAAGATGGGCTTTAAGCCCTGATCTCCTCGCGAAGTGAGCCGATGAGCGATATTGTTTTTTCAAGCAGTTCGTTCAGGCGGCTCACTTTTTCTATAATCTCGTCCATGTTGCTTGTATCAATCTTGATTTCCGCAGTTCCGTCCATTTCTATCCCCCTTTCGTTGGTCTGCGTTCCCTTTAGGAAACCTAATCGGCAAAAAAAATCTCGCTTACTCTGGCGTCGGAAAGCGCAAGAAGCTCTTTCAGCGCCTTAATTTCCTTCTGCTTAAACTGACTTGTCCCTTCAAGTTTACAGTAGAAAGCCTTTTTGCCTATTCCTATCTTGTCCGCCGCCTGAGGAACGGTCAGCCTCTTTCTAGCAAGCTCTGCTCTGAGTTCGCTTTCGTTCATTATCATCACCTCGTTTCCTTTAGGACACTTACATTATATCATCATTTCCTAGAGATGTCAAGCACTTTAGGAAACTTTTCTGATTATTTTTTCAAAATAGGTTGCTTTTTTGAAACGAACGTGATATAATAGATACAAGAAGAAAGGAATGGAGGACACAATGGAGATAGGTAACCTAATATATAATAGAAGAAAAGAACTCGGACTTACCCTTGAACAAATCGGCGATTATGTCGGAGTCAGCAAAAGCACGGTAAAGAAGTGGGAAAGCGGATATATCTCTAATATGAGAAGAGATAAAATTGCTCTACTAGCCAAAATACTGCAAATCCCACCTACCGACTTAATTAACGCTGAAACCGAAAACAAGCCCCCGCTCAAACTCCCGAGCGGGGACGAGCAGGAACTCCTCACGATCTACCGGAACGTGAACCAGGACGGACAGGACTACATCATGCAGACCGCGCGAATGGTCGGCGATTCCGAACGGTACCAGAAACCGGATATCCGCCTAAAGCACGCACGGAGCGCAGACGACCACGGCGCTGAATACGTTGAGGTCACCCCCGAAGAGCGCAAGCGCCTGGACGAAGCTCCGGACGAAACGCAGAATCCGGACAACGACATCTGATGAACCGCTATAATTCGACCTCCACAGGGTACAATACCTGTGGAGGTGAGGATTATCACAAACGCATACAAACTCTACAAAGACGCGCGGGACGCGTCCTGGCGCTGCCTTATCAACACTGGAGCGGCAGAAATGCCGATAAAGGTTCTGAAAGTGGCGGCGTTCTGCGGCGTGAAAGTCGTAAAAGACAGCAACGCACATTATTTAAAGTCCGGGGAATCCGGCTGCACTCTGGTTGACAGCGCGGGAAACTGGCAGATAGTCTACAGAGACACCGAAAACCGGGGGCGCACGCGCTTCACGGTCGCTCATGAACTCGGGCATATCCTGCTCGGGCATGAGCTGGCGCCGGACAAATCCGGACATTTTCGGACAGCCTCGGACAGGCGCGAACCTGCGGAGACCCAGGCGGACGAGTTCGCGGCGAGACTTCTCGCTCCTGCCTGCGTTCTCTGGGGACTGGAAGCCTACGAACCGGAGGAAATAGCCCGTATCTGTGATATCTCAGCGGAAGCCGCAGGGTACCGTGCCAAGCGCATGAAAGAGCTGCGAGGGCGCGGGAAGTTTCTCACATCGCCGTTAGAGCGGCAGGTGTTCGAGGCTTTCAAGCCGTGGATAGAGCAGCAAAAAAGCCGCCCCGTATAAGGGCGGTTACATAAAAGAAAAAGCCCCTCCCGTGTTGGAGCACAGGAAGGGCAGAAATGTGACAGCATGCATAATAAAGCCGCCTACAAACTTTATTATAGCATGTTGTCCGCAATATGTCAAGGAGGATAACATGGCAAGAATGAAAAACACAGCCCGCGCAGACGGACGAGTGCAGTCCCGGGTGTACCTCGGGGGCGGCAAGTACAAATACGTCTATGCGGCGAACAACAAGGAACTGCAGGAGAAAGTCACAGAGCTGAAAACTAAGCTCGGGAAGGGAATCGACCTTACAGCGGAAAATGACACATTCGGCTACTGGGTTGAACGCTGGATAGAACTGAAGAAAATGGACGTATCCGCAAAGCGGTGGAGCTCCTATGAATACCGGCGGCACTACCTCGATGAACTTGCAGATTTACCGATAAGCAAGATAAAATCCGCGCAGATACAGAGCATAATCGTCCGGCTTGCCACAAGCCCCTCCGAAGCGACAGGGAAGCCGCTCGCGCGGCAGACATTGATAAATCTGAAAAATATAGCCTGCCAGATTTTCCGGCTTGCTATTGATAATCGAGTAATGGATTTTAATCCCGCAGATGGCGTAAAAGTGCCAAAGGAAACTGAAAAGGAAATCCGTGAACCGATTTCCGAGGAGCAGCAGCGCTGGATCCGTGAAACTCCGCACCGCGCCCAGACTGCCGCCATGATCATGCTGTACGCCGGGCTCAGGCGCGGGGAACTCATGGCGCTGAGTTGGCAGGACATAGATCTCAATGCCCACAGCATCACCGTGTGCAAGGCTATGGAATTTGCCGGGAATACCGGCACGATAGTTAACGCAACTAAATCCGAGAGCGGCATGCGGACGGTGTATATCCCGGACGTGCTCGTTGATTACCTCCGGAAACAGCCGCAGACGAACTTTTTGCTGTCATGCCAGACAGACGGCAAGCCGCATTCAGAAACATCATGGCGGCGAATGTGGAACAGCTACATGACTACGCTCAATAAGAAGTACGCTGACCTCGGAAAAGCTCAGGCGATTATCGCGAACGCTGAACAGGTGAAGAAAAAGCCGGGTCCGAAGAAATTGCCTATGCTTATTCCAGTTTTCACGCCACACCAACTCAGACACACATACATCACCATGCTCTATCTAGCTGGCGTAGATGTACTCACCGCCAAGGAACAGGCGGGGCACGCAGATATATCCACCACACTGGGGATTTACACGCATCTTGACAAGCAGCACAAACTTAGAAACCTCGATAAGCTCAATCTGTTTCTTTCGGCTGATGGGTGTCAGATGGGTGTCAAGACAAGCTGACAACCCGCATAGCTAAGCCGTTTAAAGACATTTTCATTGCGCATTCGTAATGCGCAGGTCGTGGGTTCGAGTCCCATTCCCAGCTCCAGAACAAACCGCTTTGTTAAGCCATTCGGCGAACATGGCGGTTTTTCTTTTTTCCGGGACGGGCTTTCCGAGTGCGCCATTAGTGCGCCTTTTCAAAAAAGTGCGCTTATTCCATCGCTATGACGGGGTAAGCGCTTTTTTATGCGCGGCGTTTCTCCAGGAGCGGGTCTGAAAAAACAACTGTGTAAACGCGAATAATCCCGAAAAACGTACCAAAGCTAAAAATGCAGCAAAACAGGGCAACGCTGGAGAGCGACCCGACGCAGCTGCAAGATATACGGTGAAGAGCAGCGGAGTCAATTCGCTGCTTTTCATACTTCACCGGTATCTTCCAGCGGATAAACTCCGGGAGCTCGAGGGTGGAACCCTCGAAGTCTGTTAAGCTGCGAATCTGTCCTCAAAATAAATCATGAACTGAGCATAAGCCAGCCCCCAGTCGCGAACCGGCATGGTCCACTTCTTTGAAATCTCGGAAA
>ERZ779895.1821-NODE-1821-length-21211-cov-2.588722_pt1 | contig 21211 bp, 19 predicted proteins | sample MGYA00511093_ERZ779895 | MGnify/ENA primary metagenome ERZ779895 (study PRJEB29588, sample SAMEA2142970) | human gut metagenome | biome: human gut; feature: human-associated habitat; material: faeces | place: Denmark | collected 2008/2010 ... | reverse complement strand
AGGAATTTGCCGTATTTAAATGCGAAGCCACGGCAAATTCCGTTACTGGGCACGTGTGCGTGAACAGTAACAAGTGCTATGGTATAAGAGAAGATGTAAGAAATTTGCTAGTTGTCTTGCCGCACAGAATATTGTATAATCGGTAGGGTAAATTGCCGTTTTGCGCGCTGAAACCAAGGATGAGAGGGAAAACTGTGGGAAATTATGAGACGCTGAATGAGCTTCTGGTGACGCTGTTCCGCGATGTGATGGACATAGAACAGAAGGTAATCATTACGCCGGAGTTTAAAGACATCACGAATAACGATATGCATGTGATCGAAGCGATCGGGATTGGTGAACCGAAAAATATGTCATCGATTGCCAGAGAACTGTCCGTTACGGTGGGAACGCTCACGATTGCCATGAACAGCCTGGTCAAAAAAGGCTATGTGGAACGAAGCCGGGGACTCGAGGATCGGCGGGTCGTATATATTTCTCTTTCAGAGCGGGGCAGAAAAGCGTATGGGCATCACGCCCGGTTCCACCGGGAGATGATCGAGAGCCTGACAAGCGATCTGTCGGAAGATGAGATGCAGACGTTGGTAAAGGCGCTGATGAAGCTGAATCAGTGGTTTAGGAGTAAGGATGGGCAGCGGTAAAAAGAATGGATGTAGTCTGCACCGGATGGAAACAGGTGTGAAAGACAAAAACGGTTGCGAAAACCGTGAAGTAACTGCTGCGAGGAGAATACAAGGAGGTACATTATGAAGAAATTTATGGTAATGGCAGCTGGTCTTATGATGGCAGCTGTTCTGGGCGCATGTGCGCCGACGGCAAGAAATACAGGAGAGACCAGCGAACATGGAACTGCCCCGGCAGGTGCGGCGCAGCAGGAGACTGTAGATGGCGTGGCTGAGAAAGAAAGCATGGTGGTAACGGATGCAGATCCGACGGTAACGGTTTGCGTATATTCTGTAAAATCTGATAAGAGCGGCTTAAAACAGAATATGGATGGCATCGACGGCGATGAGCTGGATGCACAGGAACTGCTTGATAAGATGGCAGAGGTGGGTGTCATTGAAGAGGGAATCACCGTGGATAAATTTGAGCAGAAGGACGGCGCCCTGACGCTGGATCTCTCCTCCTTAAAGGAGTCCTCTGACAAGCTGGTTGTCATGGCCATTGCCAATACATTTATCCAGAACTACGAGGCAAAGACGCTGGAGTTGAGCGTAGCAGGCGAGAAGATCGGCGACGGTCCGATGAGCTTTGAGAAGAATTACAAGAAAGTAAACTAAAGCATGAAAATGCGAAAAGAGCGGGATCTCTGAAGTATGCGGATGCATACAGGGAGACTCCGCTCTTTTTCCATTATATGTGCAATTTCTCCGTCATCAGCCATGTTTGAAAATACGGTTTGATGACCCGGAAGGAAGCGCCGTCCATGTTCAGGATGAACTGGTGGAAGCTCTTGGCGTTGAATTTGTTTCCAAGTACCTCCTCGGCTTCCTGGCGCATGGTCAGGATTTCCAGATAGCCGGTATAGTATTTCAGGTAATTGCCCGGATTATCAATGATTGCCAGGTATATCTCGCGCGCGGATTCCGGATCCGTAAATCCGTAGGAATTTTCCAGATAACTGGTGGTTGTGGCGAGATCCCAGCCATCATAGTGGATGCAGATGTCGAGAAGCGCGTACAGCCCGTAGCTGCTGGCTTCGCTGCAGCGCATCAGCGGTTTGACCGCTTCCGGCAGTCCGTTGTCGAAGGAGTAGGCGTACAGTTCGCTGTAGAGTCCCCAGCCTTCGTTGTAGCCGCCGCAGGCAAGAAGCCGCCGTACCGGAACCGGCTCCCGGCCATTGAAATAAGCCGACTGGTAGAGATGCCCCGGATAGCCCTCGTGCGCCAGCATGGTGTAGAGGTTCTGCTCAGTGCTTGCTTTTTCGTTGATGTAAATGGTGTTGGAACCGTCGGAGTCGATCGGCGGTACGAGGAAAAACGCCGGGGACAGGGAAGATTCCAGCGCTTCCGGGACGTATTTGAGTGTGTAGGAGGTATCTGTAAGCGCCGGGAAATCATCCTGAATCTGCACCTGTAAATTCTGAAGGATCTCATCCGGATCGGAGAGTGTGATGGCAGAGTCGGTCATCTGCCGGACGAGTTCCGGATGTTCCTTTAAGCGGTCGCGGATTTCGGATAAATCTGCCTGCATCTGCTTCTCAATCCGCGTTTTGAGCGCATCGACCGAGGGATCTGTGCCGGTCAGCGCCGCCGCAAGATAGGCATAATACTCCCTGCCGTGTTCGTAGGTGCTAAGTCCTCCTGTCTCCGGATGGGAGCCCTTGAGCGATTCCAGTGCTTTAGAGAGGTTTGTATATGCCGGGATAAAGTGTTCCTTTAAAATGGTCAGATGTTTTGCTTTGTAGGACGCCTTTTCTGCATCGCTTAAGCCCTCAACCGCATTTAAGCGGGAGGCAAATGTTTCCGTCAGCAGGCTGTTTTCCGGGCGGATGAGGTAGCTTTTACAGGATTTTAAAATCCGGTCGATGGTGTCGTCGGACGGTGCGAGACCGGCGTCTGCCTGCGCCTGTTCATACGCTGCGAGCTGCTTGTAATATGTGTCGATCTGCGAAAGCAGTGCCAGGTAATGGTCGATGTCGGCACGGTTGTAAAATGTGTATTCGGCTAATAAGGTCGGAAGTTCCGCCTGCGTGCCGATCAGGGCGCTTAACGGCTGATTGTAGAGTTCCAGCCCCTTCGAGCCGGCTTCCGTCTCCAGTGTGTCCTTCATCATCCGGTAGGTGAAGAGCTGGTCGGAGGTCAAGAGAGAGGTATCGAAGGAAGAAAGTTCCTCAAGAACGGCCGCGTTTTCCTCGGAATCCTTTTGAAGCTGTTCCAGGGAATATTCTGGAAATTTCATCTCCGGTTCGGTGATACCGTAATTTTCCGGATTCCGGACAAGAAAATGAAGGGAGAGCGGATCGTCCTGCACGCTTTCCTGAAACTGGTGTGCCAGAAACGCATCAAAACGCGCCTGTTCGCTGGCAGCATCGGACGATGCATTGGAAGGAGAACCAGTCTGCCCGGAAGCGGCGTAGGATTCGGCGGGGGTCCCTGAGCCGGAAGAACCAGCGCATCCGGAGAGCGCCAGGGCAGCAGCTGCAGCGATCGCGAGCGCTGTGCGCGGCAGGGGCGGGAAGGAAAAGCGTTTCTGCATAATATAATACCTCCAAAACAAATATATATGTCTGCAAGTATACCATACTTGACAAAGGGATGCAAAACAGATAGACTTAATCTATATATTTATATATGAAGAAAAGGCAGAGAAAAGAAGGTGGCTTGCCTTTAATCGCAGATGGAAAACCATGGGCGGTTAGAGGCTTTTTTTGTGAAGAACACAATTTAAAGCGCAATTTTAATAAGGAGGGCATGATAAATGTGTCAGAACTGTAAGAAACCTTACTATATAACAACTGCGATTGCCTATACATCGGGCAAACCGCATATCGGAAATACCTATGAGATCGTGCTGGCGGACAGCATTGCGCGCTACAAGAGGGCGCAGGGCTACGATGTGCGTTTCCAGACGGGCACCGATGAGCATGGTCAGAAGATCGAGTTAAAGGCAGATGAGGCTGGCATCACGCCGAAGCAGTTTGTCGATAACGTGGCGGGTGAGATCAAGACGATCTGGGATCTGATGAATACATCCTACGACAAATTTATCCGCACCACTGACGAGGATCATGAGGCGCAGGTAAAGAAGATTTTCAAGAAGCTCTATGATCAGGGCGATATTTACAAGAGCTGCTACGAGGGACTTTACTGTACCCCGTGCGAGTCCTTCTGGACCCAGTCCCAGGTCGTAGACGGCAAATGCCCGGACTGCGGACGCCCGGTACAGCCGGCGAAGGAAGAGGCATATTTCTTCCGTATGAGCAAATATGCGCAGAGACTCATCGATTATATCAATGAGCACCCGGAGTTCATCCAGCCGGTTTCCCGTAAAAATGAGATGATGAACAACTTCCTGCTTCCGGGCCTGCAGGATCTGTGTGTTTCCCGTACTTCCTTTAAATGGGGGATTCCGGTTGATTTCGACCCGAAGCACGTTGTATATGTATGGCTGGATGCACTGACCAACTATATCACCGGTCTTGGATATGACTGTGACGGCGAGAGCGGCGAGCTGTTCAAGAAATACTGGCCGGCAGACCTGCATCTGATTGGTAAGGATATTATCCGTTTCCATACCATTTACTGGCCGATCTTTCTGATGGCACTCGATCTGCCGCTTCCAAAGCAGGTATTTGGTCATCCGTGGCTGTTACAGGGCGACGGCAAGATGAGTAAATCCAAGGGAAATGTGATTTACGCCGATACACTGGTTGATTTCTTTGGCGTGGATGCAGTCCGCTACTTCGTTCTGCATGAGATGCCGTTTGAGAACGACGGCGTTATTACCTGGGAGCTGATGGTAGAGAGACTGAACTCGGATCTGGCAAATATCCTCGGCAACCTCGTAAAGAGAACGGTATCGATGACGAACCAGTACTTTGGCGGCGTGGTAGCCAACAAGGGCGTGACGGAGCCGGTGGACGAGGATCTGAAGAAGGTAGTGCTGGAAGCAGTCCGCAAGGTCGATGAGAAGATGGATAAGTTGCGCGTTGCCGATGCGATCACCGAGATCTTCAATATTTTCCGCCGCAGCAACAAATACATTGACGAGACAACCCCGTGGATTCTGGCAAAGGAAGAGGACAAGCAGGATCGTCTTGCGACTGTTCTCTACAACCTGGTTGAGTCTATCACGATCGGTGCGTCCCTGCTTGAATCCTTCATGCCGGAGACCTCGGAGAAGATCTTAAAAGAATTAAATACCGTAAAACGTGAATTGCCACAGATGGATGAATTTGGCCGTTATCCGTCCGGTAATAAGGTGACTGAGGAGCCGGAGGTTCTCTTTGCCCGCCTGAAACTCGACGATGTGATGAAGAAAGTCAAAGTTATCCAGGAAGAGCAGAAGAAGGCAGTTGCTGCAAAGGCAGAGCCGGAGAAGGAAGAGGACGAGAAAGCCGAGGGCATCGATATCGAGCCGAAAGCAGAGATTACCTACGATGATTTTGCAAAACTGCAGTTCCAGGTTGGCGTGATCCTCTCCTGCGAGGCTGTTCCGAAGTCCAAGAAGCTTCTCTGCTCCCAGGTTCAGGTCGGAAGCAAAGTGCGCCAGATCATCAGCGGCATCAAGCATTCCTACTCCCCGGAGGAGATGGTCGGCAAGAGAGTCATGGTTGTGACCAACTTAAAACCGGCGAAATTGGCAGGTCTGCTCTCCGAGGGCATGATTTTGTGTGCCGAGGATGCAGACGGAAAGCTGTCCCTGATGACAACGGAGAAAGAGATGCCGGCGGGTGCGGAGATCTGCTAAGAAAAAAGGAATATAACTTATATGATATTTGATACACACGCTCATTACGATGATGAGGCGTTTGACGGGGACCGGGAAGAACTGCTTTCTGGTCTGGCAGCAGGCGGGATCGGCACGGTCGTTAATGTCGGCGCGGATATGGAAAGCACGAAGACGACGATTGCCCTGACGGAAAAATATCCGTTTATCTATGGGGCAGCAGGTGTCCATCCGAGCAGCACGGCGGAGCTTGACGAGGAAAAATTTGCCGAACTCCGTGTGCTGGCACAGTCCGGGAAGATCGTGTCGATCGGCGAGATCGGTCTCGACTATTACTGGGAAGAGCCGGATCATGAGACCCAGAAGAAATGGTTCCACCGCCAGTTAAATCTGGCGCGGGAATTAAAACTTCCAGTCATCATCCACAGCCGCGACGCGGCGAAGGATACGCTCGATATCATGAAGGAAGAGCACTCCGGGGAGATAGGCGGTGTGATTCATTGCTTCTCCTATGGAAAAGAGATGGCGGCAGAGTATTTAAAGATGGGCTTTTACTTAGGCATCGGCGGCGTACTGACCTTCAAGAACGCGAAAAAGCTTCTGGAAGTAGCCGAGATGGCGCCGCTTGACCGTCTGGTACTCGAAACCGACTGCCCCTACCTCGCTCCGGTTCCCAACCGCGGCAAACGCAACTCCTCACTGAACCTGCCATATGTGGCGGAAAAGCTGGCAGAAATCAAGAAATGTACACCGGAAGAGATCGTCCGTGCGACTGAAGAGAATGCGCGGAGGCTGTACCGGTTACCGTAAAAAGGGGTGTCCCGGACACCCGGGAAAGGATTTTCGGAATGGATCTTGGAAACCCGAAGAATACAATCGAAGTAATACAGAAATACAATTTTGCTTTCCAGAAAAAATTCGGTCAGAATTTTCTGATTGATACGCACGTGCTGGACAAGATTATCTCAGCGGCGGGCATGACCAAGGAGGACACCGTCCTGGAAGTCGGTCCTGGCATCGGTACGATGACACAGCGCCTTTCACAGGCGGCAGGACAGGTCATCGCCGTGGAGATCGACACAAATCTGATTCCGATCTTAAAAGATACGCTTCAGGACTGCGAAAATGTAACTGTTATCAATGAAGATATTTTAAAGATTGACATAAAAAAAATGGCGGAAGAAAAAGGCGGCGGACGTCCGGTTAAGGTCGTGGCGAACCTGCCGTACTATATCACGACCCCGATCATCATGGGGCTGTTTGAGAGCGGCGCGCCGATCGACAATATTACGGTTATGGTGCAGAAAGAGGTCGCAGACCGGATGCAGGTTGGTCCGGGCTCGAAGGATTACGGCGCGCTGTCGCTGGCGGTTCAGTATTATGCCGAGCCATACATCGTGGCAAATGTGCCGCCGAACTGTTTCATTCCGCGTCCGAATGTCGGCTCAGCGGTCATCCGTCTGACCCGCCATGCGAAGCCGCCGGTGGAGGTAAAGGATAAAGATTTAATGTTCCGTCTCATCCGCGCGTCCTTCAACCAGCGCCGGAAAACCCTGCAGAACGGGCTTTCCAACGCGCAGGATCTCTCCTTTAGCAAGGAAGAGATCGCAGCCGCAATCGAGTCGCTGGGACTTTCCCCGTCCGTGCGCGGCGAGACGCTGACGCTGGCGCAGTTTGCAGCGCTTTCGGATGTGCTTGGGAAATAGAAATTGGATAAGAGAAATATAAAAAAGTCCCATCCTTATGCAGATTCAAATCTGAAAGGATGGGATTTTTTGAATTTTTCACTTTTTTAAAATTATTCCGACAATAAAATCCGGTCATTATCCAGCGCGTGGCCTGCGCCGGTCTTGAAGCGGGCGATCAGATCCTCGACAGTCATGGAAGCGCGCTCTGCGCCGCCGACGTCGAGCACGATATTTCCGTTTGCCATCATGAGCGTGCGGTTTCCGAGCTCCAGAGCCTGGTTCATATTGTGGGTGATCATCAGGCAGGTGATTTTCTCCTCAGCAACGATATTTTTCGTCAGCTCCAGTACTTTTTCAGCTGTTCCCGGATCGAGGGCGGCAGTGTGCTCATCGAGCAGCAGAAGCTTCGGCGTGATAAGGGTTGCCATGAGCAGGGTGAGCGCCTGGCGCTGACCGCCGGAGAGAAGTCCGACCGGCTGGGTCATCCGGTCTTCAAGCCCCATATTTAAGAGGGAGAGGCGTTCGCGGAACGCATCCTTATCTTTCTTGGAAATGCGGGAAAATGGCGATTTCCCCTTTGCAGTCCGCAGATAGGCGAGGGCAAGATTTTCTTCGATCGTCATGCCCGGCGCCGTTCCCTTTAACGGGTCCTGGAAGAGGCGGCCGACCATCAGGCTGCGCTTGTGCTCCGGCATATAGGTGATGTCCTCGCCGTCCAGCTCGATAAAGCCGTCATCGACGTAGAAGCTGCCGGCAATCGCATTGAACAGGGTCGATTTTCCGGCGCCGTTGGAACCGATGATTGTCACGAAATCTCCGTGATCCAGATGCAGGGACAGCCCGGAGAGCGCCTGTTTGGCGTTGACAGTTCCCGGATTAAAGGTTTTTGATATCGACTGAATATTTAACATGCTCCGTGTCCTCCCTTCCGGCGTGCCGCTGCATTTTTACGTGTCTGGAATGCCGCCCATTTCCGGATCGTCGGAAATGCGATTGCCAGCGCTACGATCACAGCGGTGACCAGTTTCAGCCCCTGTACAGGCATGATTTTCGTATACAGGACGATAGCGTAGATAAAACGGTAAATAATCGAACCGATGACGGTGGCGATGACACCTCTTGCCACACCGCGGCGTCCGAGGACGGTTTCACCGATGATCAGGCAGGCAAGACCGATCACGACGATACCCGTGCCGCCGTTGATGTCGGCGGTATTCTGGTATTGACCGACCATTGCGCCGGAGAGTGCGGTCAGCGCATTGGCGATGCATAAGCCGACTGTAATGGTAAATGTCGGGTTGATCGAGGAGGCGCGCACCATGTCAATGTTGTTGCCGGTTGCCCGGATGGAGAGTCCCAGACGGGTACCGAGAAAATAGACGAGCAGTGCGCCCGCAAGCACAGTTACGCAGATTGCCAGAAGTGCTTCATACCAGTCACCCCCGATACCGGTTTTCTGAAGCAGGGAAAAGATGGTCTCTGTCTTTAAAAGACTCACGTTGGCACTCCAGCCCATTACCATCAGATTGATGGTGTAGAGTCCCATATTGGTGATGATACCGGCGAGAATGGACGGCACGCCGAGACGGGTCTGCTGAAATGCGGTGACAAATCCGGCGCAGATGCCTGCATGGCAGCCGGAACTGCGATAAATGGATGCCCTGCCGCAGCCATTGTGACGGATACCGCTGTGCCGAGGACGAAACAGCCGTCCGTCGTCATATCCGCGATGTCCAGTATGCGGAAACTCAAGAACAGCGCCATCGGCACCAGCGCATACAGAAATCCCAGTTCCAGAGCGGTTTGTAAAATATGAAGCATGGGAAATTACCTCCGTAGAATGATCTGTACTCCCAGAGCGTTCATAAGGCAGATGCGCCAGCCGCGTGGTAAGCGGGGGGATGCGGCTGGCGTCTGGTCTGTCTTACGGCTCTGAGAGTACATGAAAGTCAGTCAAACATTATAATATGTAAAAATTGGTGGATCGGTTATGAAACAAATCTCAGGCAAATGAAAAACAAAGTGCCATCGGATGAGGATGTTAGTCCTCGGTGGTTGTAACCTCTACAACATCGCCAAAGTCTTTGAATACAGCTGTGTCAATATTCAGGGCTTCTGCAGTCTCGGTATTTACGGTTACGATGCCGCCTTCTGCGGTGTAGTAGTCTTCCATGCCGTCCATGCCTTCGGTGATTGCCTGATAAGCAAGGTCAGCGGTCTGTGTACCAAGAGCCGTGTAGTTGACGCCGCAGGTGGCAAATGCGCCATTGCGGACGAAGGAATCAGCGCCGGCATAGTGCGGGATGCCTGCATCGGCCAGATCCTTGAAGATAGCCAGCTCAGCTGCCATGATGACATTGTCGGTAGGAGTGAAGACAGCGTCTACTTTGTCAGCAACCAGGGAGGAGGCAGCGGTAATTACTTCGTCGTTGGTATTTGCAGTCTGCTCGGTGTAGGAGATGCCTTTTTCATCTAAGTATGCCTTTGCATCCGCGATCGGTTTGGTTGAGTTTGCCTCAGATAAGGAATATAAAAGCCCCACATTTTTAACATCTGGGTTTGCGGCAAACATCATATCCATGATTTTCTCGGTGTTCAGCGCATCGCTGGTACCGGTTACATAGTCGATGCCGGTCAGCTCAGCGGCTTCCGGATCGGAAACAGCGGCGTAGACAACCGGTGTCTGGGTCTGCTGTGCGGATACGGTCGCTACCTGTGCAGCCAGGGTTGCAATCGGGATGATGGCGTCAACACCGTCAGCAACCGCCTGATCACCAATCTGCTTTAAGGTTGTCTGGTCATTCTGGCCGGAGTACAGTTCGTAGTAAATGGCTACATTGTTATCCTCGGCGATTTTATCTAACTCTGCCTCGACTGCATTTGCAATCTCATCGAGGGAAGCGTGGTCGAGCTGTTTGACAATCGCTACATTATAAATTTTTTTGTCCGCGGAAGCTTCCTGAGAGGTTTCGGTGGTGGTGTCTGCTTCGGAAGCGTTGCTGGATGTGCTGGAAGAGCATCCTGCGGTTGTCAGTGTCAGGGCTGCGGTGCATCCAAGTGCAAATAATTTTTTCAGATTCTTTTTCATAGTCATTTTCTCCATTCTTTATTCTTATTTTGATATTTGTTTTGGATGGCAGATGTATCAGTCTGCCTTGCCGGAGCAGAGTAAAGAATGTGTCTGGAAAGAAGATTCTCTTTGGTTTGGCGCCGCGCGCCGTGATGAAAGATTTTACTGAGAATGTTTCCAGAAACTAAAAAACGCCTCTGTCCCCATACATGGGACAAAAGCGTAAACTTCTGCGATACCACCCAAATTGACATTTGTGAAAATGTCCACTCGCTTACACGTACCATCATACGTGCCCCGATGGATAACGGGTGGGGTCCCGTCAGCCCCTACTGAAGCAATCGTTCAAGGCTGCCCTCGGAAGTCCATTCACTGACGGTAAGGCGTTCCGTTTCCACCATCCGGAACTCTCTGTGGCGATACATAGGTCAGATACTCCTCTTCCTCATCGGTTTCTCTGTGTTTTCGTTATCTGAATTATAAACACAATGGAGTAGATTTGTCAACTCTAAAATTTGGATGATTTTGCATTAAGTTTACATAATGTGTGAACTGTAACTGCCAGGTTGTGAAGCTTAAAAAGTTTTTGCAAAAGTTCAAAAAAATCCTTGACAATCGCAGCTCCCTTTAGTATAATAATGCATGTCGCTGAACAAGAGCGAACATGAGAATCACAGGATTCCTCAGGATGCCCAGATAGCTCAGTTGGTAGAGCAGAGGACTGAAAATCCTCGTGTCACTGGTTCGATTCCGGTTCTGGGCATTTTTCTATGGTATGGGATACTAGCTCAGTCGGTAGAGCACCTGACTTTTAATCAGGTTGTCGGGGGTTCGAATCCCCCGTGCTTCACTCCAAAGAGACCTGAAGAGTCAGGTCTCTTTTTTGTTGTATGGGAAACTTTGTTTCTATACGGTAAATAACGCTCTACGGGGACACATAAGCGGCGGAGCGGAAGAAAGTCGCTTTTGCGATCCGCCGCTTATGCGTCAGGGCACAAGTTTTTTCAAGTCGTATGGAAACATCTATTTGGGAGGAAATCATTATGCTGCGCAATATCGATCTGGATGAAATTTCGGACGGAAAACTGTATACAGCGGGAGATCTTGCGAAGGTCGGCTGTCAGGACTGCGAGGGGTGCTGCGATTGCTGCTGTCAGATGGGGGATACGATTATTTTAGACCCGCTGGACGTCTGGCAGCTGATGCAGGGACGCGGCAAAAGCTTTGAACAGCTTCTGGACGAAAGTCTGGATCTGCATGTACAGGACGGTGTAATTTTGCCGAACCTGAAAATGGCGGGGGAAAAGGAGCAGTGCGTATATTTGAACGAAAAAGGACGCTGCAGCATCCATCCGTTCCGCCCGGGCATTTGCCGGCTGTTTCCGCTGGGACGTTTTTATGAAAACGGGAGCTTCCGATATTTTTTACAGACAAAAGAGTGCAGCAGGGAAAACCGCACAAAGCAGAAAATCCGCAAATGGATCGATATGCCGGAATTTGGTCGTTATGAGACGTTTGTGGCGGACTGGCATTTTTTTGTGCGCAGGCTGCAGGATCGCCTGATGCAGCAGTCCGATATGGAGGCAGCGCAGAGGATCAATCGCTACATTTTGCCGGAATTTTATTTCCAGGGCTGGGATGCAGAACAGAATTTTTACGATCAGTTCTCAGAACGGCTAAAAAAAGCACAAAAAGAGCTTGCATAAATCGAACATACGTACTATCATAAAACTACAGACAGAACAAATATTCGAATAAATCGAACGAAATTCAGGAACCTCTGTCTGCGGAATGGAGTACAGGATGAGGATCATGCAGGAAATGTCCCTGATGGAGAAGCTGAATATTCTGAGCGATGCGGCGAAATATGACGTCGCCTGTACGAGCAGTGGGAGCAATCGCCGGGGTGATGGAAAAGGGATCGGCAACACGGTAAACGCGGGAATCTGTCACAGCTTTTCGGCGGATGGCAGATGCATCAGCCTGCTGAAGATTCTGTTTACCAACGAATGTATTTATGATTGCAAATACTGTCAGAACCGGCGTTCCAACGACGTGCCGCGGGCGTCGTTTACGCCGGATGAAGTCTGTCGCCTGACGATCGAGTTTTATCGCCGTAATTATATCGAAGGACTTTTCCTAAGCTCCGGGATTATACAGAATCCGAATGTGACGATGGGGCTTTTGTATCAGACGATTTATAAGCTGCGCACGCAGTATCATTTCCAGGGCTATATCCATGTCAAAGCGATTCCGGGGGCGGATCCGGAGCTGATCCGGCTGACGGGATTTTTGGCGGACCGCATGAGTATCAATCTGGAGCTACCGACGGCGGAGGGCTTATCGCACCTTGCACCGAACAAGCACCGCAAGACGATCCTGACACCGATGCGGCAGATTCAGAACGGGATTTCTGTGAGCAAACAGGAGGTGGCGCTTTACCGGCATGCCCCGGAATTTGTTCCGGCTGGACAGTCTACGCAGATGATTATCGGCGCGACACCGGAGCATGATTATGAAATTTTGTCTGTGGCAGAGAGCCTGTACCGCAAATTTGATTTAAAACGAGTATTCTATTCCGCATTTGTAAAAGTCAATGAGGATAAAGACCTTCCGGCGCTGCAGGGAGGTCCGCCGCTTCTGCGGGAACACCGGCTGTATCAGGCAGATTGGCTGCTTCGTTTTTACGGCTTTGAGGCAGGGGAGCTTTTAAGCGAGAAGAATCCGGACTTTAATCTGTTTTTAGACCCGAAGGCAGACTGGGCGCTGCGGCATCTGGAACAGTTCCCTGTGGAGGTCAACTGCGCTTCCTATGAAGAGCTTTTGCGCGTGCCCGGGATCGGTGTCAAAAGCGCCCGCAGGATTGTTCAGGCGCGCAGAAGCAGCCGCCTGGAGTATCAGCATCTGAAAAAGATTGGTGTCGTTTTGAAGCGTGCGATTTATTTTATCACCTGCAACGGCAGACAGATGTATCCACTTCGAATTGAGGAAAACTTTATTACGCGGCAGCTTCTCGGCATCCGGGAAAATCTCCCGTTTGAAAAGGATGGCGTAACGTATCAGCAGCTGTCTCTATTTGATGATCGGAACTTCGGCTACGATGGGAAGCAGCTGGTACAGCCGGAAAGCGCCTGGAGGGGCGCAGCGGGGTGAAACCGAGAACCGGGGAGAGAAGCGCGGCGAGCCGAAAAGCCCTGTATGGGGAAGGAGATGATGGTCTGACTGAATCTGATGTGGGGGAAAACGAAATGGAAGAGCTGATTCTGATATGCGAGGACTCGGTCGAAGGGATACTTACTGCAATTTATCGGATTTATGAATGGAAGCTTTGCGGCAAACGTGTTAAAATTCAAACAGGTGCATCGGATTTATGTCTGTTTGCCCAGTACCGGGAGGTAATGCCGGATGCAGAGTGCGCGGCGAAGGTGGCACGAACCCTGCGGAGACGTTTCGGAGAGCAGGCGTGGGAAGCGATCAGCTATGCGCTGGCGTCAGAGGAAGCCGACAAGAGTCAGGCAGTTTATGAGACGGTTGCAGCTGGTCTGTCCGGTCGGATCCGGGGGCCGCTTTTGCAGGCACTTGCAGAGCCATGTATCCATCGGGTGTTTGCACTGAGCCGGAGTGTACACAGGGTGCGGGAAAGAGTGCTTCAGTTTCTTCGGTTTCAGGAGATCACCGGCGGGATTTTATATGGGGAGATTGCGCCGGATGCAGACGTTCTTGCGTTTGTTATGCCGCATTTTGCAGACCGTTTCCCGTTGGAGAATTTTGTGATTCTGGATGAACGCAGGGCAGCAGCAGGAATCCATCCGGCAGGAAAGGCGTGGTTTTTGACAAAGCTTTCAAAGCAGGAGTTGGATACACTGCAGCAGGCCGGACAGCAGAAGGATGAGAACGAACAGGAGATCGAAGTGCTGTTTCAGAGCTTTTGTCGGTCTCTTTCAATCCTTGAGCGGCAAAATCAACCCCTGCAGCAACAGCTGGTGCCGTTAAAGTATCGGATGCACATGACGGAATTTCAGAAAAAATAAGGCAAAAGCATGTGGAGGATACAGTGTCGTGGAGATCAAGGTTTCAGTAAGAGGACTGGTGGAGTTTTTGCTTCGCACAGGGGATATTGACAATCGCAAAAAATCTGCCCCGGACGACGCTATGGCGGAGGGAAGCCGAATTCACCGCATGATCCAGAAAAAGATGGGTTCCAGTTACCATGCAGAGGTTATGCTGCGTTACCGCAGAGACTGCGGGGAATATGATCTTGTCGTAGAGGGCAGGGCAGATGGGATTATCGATTCCGATCCCGTTGCAGTTGACGAGATCAAGGGGACGTATCGGGATTTGTCCCGGATGAAGGAGCCGAATCCGGTGCATTTGGCCCAGGCAAAATGCTATGCCTGGATGTATGGGCAGGAGCATGGAAAAGAGCGGATGGAGGTCAGTATGACCTACTGCAACATAGAGACAGAAGAAATCCGCTATTTCAAGTTTGTGTATGAGATGTCAGACCTGGAAGAATGGTTTGACAGTTTGCTGCAGGAATATCGGAAGTGGTCAGATGCAGACATTGCCTGGAAGAAACTTCGTCAGGATTCCATTCACAGCCTGTCTTTTCCGTTCCCGTACCGGGAGGGACAAAAAGAGCTGGTCACGCATGTTTATCATACGATCTGCCACAGCAGAAAACTGTTTATCGAAGCACCGACCGGGGCGGGTAAGACGATTTCGACGGTGTTTCCGGCAGTCAAGGCAGTCGGGGAAGGAAAGGCGGATCGGATTTTTTATTTGACAGCGAAGACGATTGCCCGGACAGTCGCGGATCGTACGTTCGACCTTTTGCGGGAGCGCGGATTACATTTTAAGACGGTGGTGCTGACGGCACGGGATAAAATCTGCTTTATGGAAGAATCGGAATGCAATCCGGACTCCTGTCCTTATGCAAAGGGACATTTTGACCGGATCAACGATGCGATTTTTGAATTGATGACGACAAAGGAGCATTACAGCCGGGAAGAAATCGAGGCCTGTGCTCAGAAATATAAGGTCTGCCCCTTTGAGCTGGGGCTGGATATGAGCCTGTTTTCCGATGGTATTTTGTGCGATTACAATTATGTCTTTGATCCGCATGTCTATCTGCGGCGCTTTTTCGGAGAAGGTGCAGGCAGAGAGCAGTATCTGTTTCTGATTGATGAGGCGCATAATCTTTTGGAGCGTGGTCGGGAAATGTACAGCGCTCAGTTATATAAAGAAGATTTCTTGACCTTGAAAAAGACTGTGAAGGCATTTTCTCCTCGCATGGAGAAGCTTTTGGATAAGTGCAATCGTGAGCTGCTTTTCCTGAAACGCGAATGCGGGGACTGGTGTATTGTGGAGGAGATAGATGCGTTCGTACAGGCACTTTTGCGGTTGTCGCCCTGTATGGAAGACTATCTCGAAAATCACGATGACAGCCCGGTTCGGCGGGAGATTCTGGACTTCTATTTTGAAATCAGTCATTTTCTGCAGATTTATGAGCTGCTGGATCAGAAATATGTTGTGTATACAAAGCTGGATGAAGATGGACGCTTTTTGTTGCGACTGTTCAATGTTGACCCGTCGACGAACCTCAAGGAGTGTCTGCAGCGTTCCGTCAGCAGTGTGTTGTTTTCTGCGACTCTGCTTCCGATCCAGTATTATAAAAAGCTTCTGGGCGGAGAGGCAGAGGATTATGAGGTCTACGCGAAGTCCGTTTTTTCGCCGGAGAAAAAGGGGCTGTTTCTGGCGGAGGATGTGACCAGCCGTTATACGAGGCGTTCCGACCGGGAATACGATAAAATTGCGAATTACATTCATCAAACCGTGTCGCAGCGGCATGGAAATTATATGGTTTTTTTTCCATCACACGTCTTTTTGCAGCAGGTGTATGAGCGTTATCTGAGGTGTTATGCGGTAAAAGACGATACAGAGTGTCTGGTACAGACCGAGCATATGGATGAGGCTGAGAGGGAGGCGTTTTTGCAGCGCTTTGAGGGAAATCCCGGAATGAACCTGTCCGATATTATCCATATGGAAATCGAAGTGGAGGAAGAAAGCAGTCTGGTTGGCTTTTGCGTGCTGGGTGGGATTTTTTCCGAGGGGATCGATTTAAAGGAGGACAGCCTGATCGGCGCGCTGATTGTAGGAACCGGACTGCCGCAGGTCTGCACGGAACGGGAGATTATTCGGGGATATTTCGAAGAAAACGGAGAAAATGGTTTTGACTATGCCTACCGGTACCCTGGCATGAACAAAGTGCTTCAGGCGGCAGGCAGGGTTATCCGGACAGCGGATGATGTCGGAATCGTGGCGCTTTTGGACGACCGGTTCCTGACGCCGGGCTACCGCAGGCTGTTTCCACGGGAGTGGGAGCAGTTTGAGGTCGTCCGGGGAGAGAGCATCGGCAGCCGGGTGGAGAAGTTCTGGAACGACTGGTTATAGGATTATGCGTCTATCCGTCCGGTGCGCAGCCACGCGATTTCCTGGCGGTAGGGCGGCAGCAGCTTTTTTGGATTCTGCGGGTCAGGATACCAGGGCGTTTCGAGGATTTTGGGGATAGTCAAAAAATCAGGATGATGGACGATGTGGTACAGCGGTGCAAACCCGATCTGACCGACACCGAGATTGGCATGTCGGTCTTTGGCGGCTCCCTTTTCGTTCTTGCTGTCGTTGATATGGAAAACTGCGATCTGATCCTTGCCGAGGGTTTTGTCAAACTCATCCAGGACGACATCAGGATTTGCTGTGAGATCATATCCTGCGTCGTGGACGTGGCAGGTGTCGAAGCAGACGCGCAGCCGGTCAGGAAAACGGACACCGTCATAGATTGCAGCCAGTTCTTCAAAGCGTTTGCCGATTTCGGAGCCTTTGCCTGCCATTGTTTCCAATGCGATGCGAACCGGAGAAGGCTGGGAAAGCACTTCGTTTAAGCCTTCGATGATCTGATTGATTCCAGCGTCCGTTCCTGCGCCGACGTGGGAACCGGGATGCAGGATGAGCACGTCGCTGCCCATCGATTCTGTCCGCTCAATTTCCTTTGCGAGAAATTCAACCGCGAGGGAAAAGACCTCCGGTTTTACGGTATTGGCGAGATTGATGATATAAGGGGCGTGGACGACGAAGCGGGGAATATTGTTCTGGCGCATCCGTTCCTGTGCCTGTGGGATGCAGAGCTCATCCACCGGTTTACGTCGGGTGTTCTGCGGCGCGCCGGTATAAAGCATAAAGGTATTGGCTCCGTAGGAAAGCGCTTCCTGGACGGAACCGTCCATCATAGATGTTCCGCTCATGCCCACATGGGAGCCGATCAGGAGCGGTTGGCAAGCTGTTTTGCCAGAGGGTTTACAAAGTGGATTCATAGGTTCTCCATTTCTGTAAAAATTTTTAAACGAGTGTGTAGTTTGACCGACGGATATCAGTACCATCGATATATTGTAGCATGAGTACAGAGTGGGAGAAAGTACAAAAAGGAGAATTTCAATGTCATCGCAGCAGCTGCAATTTTATGAACAGAAAATTATCAGCGATAAAGAGTTTCCAATCGAAGTATTTATGAACCGGGTTCAGGACAAATGCCAGTATTTCCACACACACTGGCATGAGCACATTGAGCTGCATTACGTTGTACATGGGGAGACGGATATTTTGCTCAATCAGACCAGGTATACCTTTCGACAAGGCGATCTAGCTGTTATTAACAGCAATGTCCTGCATGCCGGTTTTTGCAACGGAACCCCGGTAGAGGTGCTGGTTGTTATTTTTGAGCTGGACGAGCTGTCTGCGCAGGTAGCGGAAAAAAATATTTTGTTTCAGCCAATGATCTGTGCAGATACAAAGATACAGGAGCTCATGAGCCTGATCTATCAGGAACAGAATGAAAGAAGCCTTGGCTGGAAGCTTGCCTGTAAGGGAGCATTGCTGCAGCTGATCGCTTATCTGGTGCGCCGCTATGCAGAACAGATGCTGACGGATAAAGAGAGCTTAAAGCGTCGGAAAAATCTGGAGCGCCTGAACACGGTCGTACATTATATTGAGGAAAATTATACGGACAGCATATCAAATGCACAGCTGGCTGAACTGATCCATGTCAGCGAAGACAGGTTTAACCATCTGTTTCGGGAGAGTATGGGGATGGCGCCGCTGCAGTATATGAATGAGGTGCGTCTAAAGAAAGCCATGCATCTGTTAAAAAGCGGAAATTATTCTGCGGCAGAGGTTGCGGATGCGGTCGGATTCTCGGATTACAATCATTTCGGAAGATTGTTCCGGCGGTATTATCAATGTACACCGATGGAAGCGGTGCGGGAATCCGAGGGCAAGAGTGCAAAGCGTCCGGGTAGAAGTGAAGGAATCAAAACCTTCGAAATCGGATCCATAAAAAAAGAAGATCCAGTGGATGTAAAATCGGAAAAAGAAAAGAAGAAATAGCAGAATCGTATGAGAGAGTAGCAAAGGAGGTCTATCTTTCTTTCGTTTTATTCATTAAAATGTGTAGCATAGAAACAAAATAAAAACAGTGATTGTTGGAAATGAATACAAAATGACGAATCTGATCAATGCTAAAGGAGGAAAATGCACATGAAATTAGGAGTATTGACGGTTGCCTTGGGCGATATGTCCCTGGATGCGGCATGTAAATTTTTGTCTGAACAGGGCGTACAGATGGTGGAGATCGGTTGCGGCGGCTTCCCTGGAACGACGCACTGCAACGCGGCAGAGCTTCTGGCGGATGAAAATAAGCAGAAAGAGTTTTTAGACACAATTCACAAATATGGCTTGGAGATCAGTGCACTGAGTGCACACGGGAATGCAGTACATCCTGATAAAGCGATTGCAAAGAAATTCGATGAGGATCTGACCAATGCGATCCTGTTGGCAGAAAAGCTTGGTGTTCCGGTTGTAAATACGTTTTCCGGTTGCCCTGGCGGATCTCCGGAGGACAAGACACCCAACTGGGTTACCTGTCCTTGGCCGGATGATTTTTCCGAGATTCTGGAATATCAGTGGAACGATGTTCTGATTCCTTACTGGAAAGAAAAGGTTGCTTTTGCAAAAGCGCATAACGTACATAAAATCGCACTGGAGCTGCATCCCGGCTTCTGTGTATACAATACAAGAAGCCTGTTAAAGCTGCGTGAGGCAGTTGGTCCGGAAATCGGCGCGAACCTGGATCCCAGCCACCTGATCTGGCAGGGAATGGATTTGATCGCAGTAATCAGAGAACTTGGCAAGGCAAATGCGATTTTCCATTTCCATGCAAAAGACACCAAAGTGGATGCAATCAACACTGCAGTAAACGGCGTACTGGATACTCAGCATTACAGCGAAGAACTGACCCGTTCCTGGATCTTCCGCTCTGTTGGTTACGGTCATGGCGAAGATTACTGGAAAGCGATCGCTTCCGAACTTCGTCTTGCAGGTTATGACTATGCAATCAGCATCGAGCATGAAGACAGCCTGATGTCTGGCAAGGAAGGACTGTTAAAGGCAATCGGATGCCTGAAGAATTCCCTGATCTTTGAGGACAGAGGAAATATGTATTGGGCATAACATGGAACCTCCGTCGGAAGTTCCAGCGAGTTACTGCGTAACCCGGCGTGTTTGCGAAAACAGTTCCGGATGGTTTTAACGAGTTGCTTTTGCAACTCGGCATATAGGCAGGGACGCAGAAGCGTCCTGCTGCGACAGAACAGAAAAGAGGAAAAGACATGAAACACAGACTTGCGATGGTCGGCTTTGGCGGAATGGCAGGCTGGCATTATGATTTGATTCAGAGAATTGATGACCTGGAAGTTGCAGGTATCTGGGATATTAAGGAAGAACGCAGAACCTATGCAGAAGGCAAGGGCATCCATGTATATAAAAGCGAAGAAGATCTGATGGCAGATCCGACTGTTGATATCGTACTGGTAGCAACTCCGAATGATGTTCATAAAGGTGTTGTCATCCGTGCCCTGGAAGCTGGCAAGAACGCCGTTTCCGAGAAGCCTGTAACGCTTTGCTCTGCGGATCTTGCAGAAATGCGCGCGGCTGCGGAAAAGACCGGCAAATTCTTTACCGTACATCAGAATCGTCGTTGGGATGAAGATTTCCTGACGGTAAAGAATATCATGGCAGAAGGCAAGCTGGGCGAGATTTTCAGAATTGAATCCAGAGTACACGGTTCCAGAGGTATCCCCGGTGACTGGAGACAGGAAAAAGAGCATGGCGGCGGCATGGTGCTTGACTGGGGCGTACATCTTCTGGATCAGGCGCTGTTATTATATCCCGGCGTGAAGTTAAACACTGTTTATGCAACTCTGACCAACGTAACCAACCAGCTGGTTGACGACGGCTTTTCTGCAGACCTCGGGTTTGAAAACGGAGTGCATGTGCTGGTTGAGGTTGGCACGAGCAACTTTGTATCCCTGCCTCGCTGGTATGTATTAGGCGCTGACGGAACGGCTGTCATCCAGGATTTCGGCAGAGACGGCAAGATGGTATGTGCAACCGGCGTCAATGAAGGTGATGTTGTTCCGGTCATCACGGCAGCAGGCCTGACAAAGACCATGGCTCCGAGAAGAGAGGATACCATCCGCACAGAGGATCTGCCTTGGGCAGATAGTGACATCCGCGATTTCTACCGCAATGTAATGGCAGTGATCGAAGGAAAAGCAGAGAGCAGGATCAAGCTGGATGAGGTTGCAAGAGTTATGCGCCTGATGGAAGCAATTTTCGAATCTGCAGAAAAGAAACAGGTTATCAAATTCGAAGCCTGAAAACAGGGGAACAGTCGGAGTGCCTGCAAAATGGGCGTTCCGACAGCATAGATAGAAGGAGAGGGATCCATGAGCAAAACATTACCGATTGCAGTACAGGTTTATTCGGTAAGGGAAGAGGCGGAGCGTGATTTTGCCGGCACAATGAAAAAGCTGGGTGAGATGGGCTACGACGGTGTAGAACTGGCAGGATTATATGGAAAAAGTGCAGAAGAGATCCGTGACAGCATAAAAGCGGCAGGACTGACTGCGATCAGTGCACATGTTTCCTATGACGAGCTGGCTGGAGATTT